>JGI24022J15233_10004755_pt1 | contig 14135 bp, 8 predicted proteins | sample Ectturendosymbi2_FD_15233 | JGI IMG/M metagenome (IMG submission 15233) | reverse complement strand
GCTGCACAGATAATCAACATGCGACATCAATTGGCTCAATCACTTCCGGCAACCCTTGTGCAAGTGGAACCGCACCGGGGATCGTTCCGCTTCAAGTCAGACGGTTTTCCATCACAAAAAATTGACTTACAGATGAAATGATACTGATTTTGAAACTCCGGTTTTGAGGAGAAATAACGTTCAAACATATAAGTTAGTGGCCATTAGTCTAAAGTTAGACATAATTTGAAAAACATGTAAGTTCAGGTAATTTTCGCCGGAGTTCCTATTTTCTTTGAGGTCTTGTTTAAATCCTGTGTTGGGGAACAAGCAAGATTAGTGGATATCNCAAAAGGCTTGTTCTCAAATAAGCATCTCTGAACAACCTGAGCTTTGACTTTGAAGCGTTTCAGAAGAAAAAAAAAAAAATTCTGGCAGACTGCGGCCAACGGAGAGAAATGTTATTTCTCAATTTTTCCACGAATGGGTCAAGATGTTGGTGATGTTACTCCAGTTTCGTTCCAGTGTTTGCCATTCACAAAACCAAGCCAGTTAATATGACCGTTCCTTCATGTGAGAACGTCACATATTTTCACATCGCCATCGAACCTGGCTGCGTATATAGCAAAATTTAACGGCCAGCTGTCAATGACCGGATCGATGGCATTGAACTTCTGTCAACAAGCCAGTCCAAGTTTATTGAAGAGAAACAATTAGGTTTGTGATGCTATTTTCTAATGACTTCTCTATACTCACCCAAACTTTCCCGGAACGTAGATTTGTATAGTAACACAATCAAATGTGCTACTATACAAATCTACGTTCCAGTAAATGTGCTAGAAAATATTTCACCTGCATGCTACAAAACGTTATCACGCGCAGTCGAGATGTTAGAACTCGTGCAACGCTGTGTTGCCAGCGCGGCTGAAGTGAGGCGCAGTCACCACGAATGGAAGTCGGGAATGGAGTAGAACATTATCAATTGAACAGTAGCTGAAACCAATGCCAGACGTCTGCAACTAGTAACTGCTGCAAAGTTTCAAGATCGGTAGTTTTATGCCTTACGCATTCTATGCACACGAATATCGGTTGTGAACATATTACTTGGTTCAGTCACATCAGAGGAAAACCCTTGATCAGATAGCAAAGAAACTTACCTATATTCTGGGCGATAAAAGCATCAAAATCGAATCAACAAGGTAGACCACAGGTTTGTGGGCATTGTCTGGCCATTTCGTCTCTGAAGACCTCGTCTTCGCAAAGATGAGACATGTTCTTGCAATTTCCATACTGATCCGTACATTCTGTAGGATAAACGTAAAAGATTTAGATCTTACTATCTTGAAAACGAATTCCAAGAGGGAGTGAGAAATGAATTCCAAAATTACTTCTGATGTGGTAATTCCAAAGCTTTGAGAAGCTTTTACTTTTCAATGTGCATATATACGCATTGTGGAAAGCAAGTTCGTTGAAGATGGAAATCTCAACGCCAAATTTTGAGAAAGCTATACTNCCTGCCAGTAATAATTTTTTGCATCTGAGTTAAAAATTGGTAAGCTTTACACATGTATCGTTAAACATCATCCATAACTTAAACTTTNGGAACTGTCTGCGCTACGTAAAAAACTGCGGAAGTTGTAACATGAATCGTCTTTAAATAAATGAAGATGTATTGTATCTGCTCGAATAAACTCACGTCCAGCTGTTGTCGCCGATTCTGGTATCGTCGTAGTTGTGGTTGTTGTGGTAGTTGTTGTTGTTGTTGTGGTAGTAGATGCTGTTGTTTCTTCTGTAGTAGGGTCTGAAGTTGTAATAAAGTGAAGGTCTTGCAATGCCCAGCCAGTTAGACTTCATATGACTAGCGGGACAAAATTTTAACTAACCTTTTTGCCACAAACATTATCGACTCAAAAGGTTTCGATAAAACGTTTTGTTTGAAAAAGTTTGTGGCTTTCCTTTACAATGATTTGTGATACTGCAGCGTACGTTTTTTTCAGAATGAAGCTGGTTTCATAATGTTTTAACACCAGAGGAACTGCACGGCACGTGAAACTGATTTTTATTAAAAATCTCAAAAAACGTAAGAATTTTTAAGTACTAAAAATTTTTTTTTGTCTGCGCGTTAATAAGAACGACTGTTGCTACAAGCAAACCAACCAGTGAGAATATGTTTAGGAAGACTAGGATATGTAAAACTAAAAACATAATCAAACCCAAAGAGAAATTGCCTATAAACCGAGAGGGAAAATGCATTCAATGGCATCAGGATTCCAAAAATGTGGGCTTTGTTAGTAACAGTGGGTACTAAGCGTGCAATGAGTCCATTTGTCCATCAGTTTAGTTGTTGACGCAAATTTTGATTAGGTTTGTTTTTAATGCTTCTTATGCTTCTTCAAAAACCCAAATTTGAACATTTTTTATTCCAAAACTCATAGACTTGTCTTCCCTGACTGCATTTACCGTTTTTTGTCAAAGGATGCAAATATGGATATGTCTGCGAAAATGAAACTCGCTACAACTTGTAAAAAACTCAGAACAACTTTCAGCCAGCGAAAAGACAATCAGTAACTTATCCGGCAAATTTAGAACCAAAATCTGCGGAGTAAGGGCTAAAGCTTTTGAATTGCGGAACTTTAATTTTCTGGTTCCGCACTAGGTTCGCTTGTTTTTGTCTTATACTCAGCTGTTGTTGTTTGTGTGCAGCCGTAAGTCGCAGATCTGATTCACTTCAGCGGATGCGAGATAATCGACACAAAACAGGATGCGAAAGCGTTTTTTAATTTTTTGCCTGACGAATCAACACCTCTTCGGAAAATATGTCCAGGAGATACAAATAAAACAAAAGTGACGAGTTTATCTGCAGACAGCATGAAGTCCATGTTCATGGGAAATTTGTACGTTGATTGCAATTTTGTAAGTACATGTTTCCGGACAAAAAAAATGGTATTGATATGTTCACGTCAGTGCCAACGATCAACAGATTTTAGTGCTTACTTTTATTGGCCAAATTGATGGCTTATTCTTTCGTAAAACGTTTACTCCATTCAACTTTAACATCGGGCAAAACACGTACTAAAACCTAAACCAGGAAGATTTTGTAAGTCGCTCAACGAGGTGGGAGTAGCATTGCGGTAGTAACATGCAAAGCAAGTTATTTCCCACACATGTCATTATATGTTATGCTCCGTGTTACAGTACTATTGTACGGAGAACCCCCCTACTATTGTACGGAGAACCCCCAAAACCCCACAGACCGTGTACGGAGAACCCCAATGGTCACAGTTCACCCTGAAGTGCATCGTAACAAAACTAATGCAAAGGCACCTTTGCATAATCCGCATGTTTTGGGGCAGGCTTGCGTCAGCGACTCCAATGTGTTGCAGAGTCTCCGTTCTCTCACACGCTTGCACGGGGCTTCAAACTTGTCTTTGCACACTATAAAAATACGTTTTTAACTTCAGAACAAGAGTCTCAAACGCATGGTCGAATGCAGCCAACACATCTGTTTCGGCACTAGCTGAAGCTTTTATACTTCTTGTCTTTTGCCCTCAATAAGCGTGTACATCCTAACATGTGAAACATTTTTTCTCACGTTTGTCATCTTGCGTAGGGTTCTTCCATTGTTAAAACGCTGCATTTTATAATCAAGGTTGATTTTTTTTGTGACATCGCATTGGAATGCAGTGATTGGAAAGCTAAAGCTAACGTCGCTGAACATTTGAGTCTCAGTAGTCTGTAGAGTGCGTCATAAGGCTTTTGTAGTGAATGGCGCATTGGTGGAAAGTCAATAGCAGCACAGTGAACCTTTTCCATCCATTTACCGTCCAGACGAGGCTGGGCGGGCGGCAAATATAGGTTTTCAAGTCTTCGGACTCCCGACCGGGATTTGAATCCATGCCTACCAGCTTTGGTAGCGTATGCCCGGACCAACATACCAACTAGCCGGTATGTGCGTAGTGTTAGCTACAGTCAAAGATAATTCAAAAAGCTCAGATTGTGAGCAAAACACGTTTCAGATGAAAACGTATGTCACTTCAAAGCTTTCTACTCGTCAGAAAAGTTATACATATTTTTTCGAGATAAATATGAACTTGGCGTAACAAGTATGATTAAAAGCTTGTATCACTAAAAATGAGATTCACGCTGTTTTTCCTCGAGTGACTTTCGATATCAACACCATTCCGTAAGATCTGCGAACGGACAGTTGGTACTACGTTGTCTCTTTGTGAAGAAACTGAAGTTCGCAAAGGCTGGTGTTAAAGTATTCAGCAAGTTTTTTTTTTCCGCCTGATAGTTCTTCCAAACTACATGGTTTCACCTTAGGAATCATTCTTACAACCAATTACCTGGCCCTGCCATGTGCTTTTTTAATTGAAGATTGTTTTTTTGAAGATGTTTTCAATTGAAGTTGATGCATTTCGAACTACGCTCAAGAGTCGCAGATAACTGTTTGTTTTCTGTTCTGGTACCATCGAATGTACATCACTGCGGTTCAAAAGCTGACTTTCATCTTTTCAAATATAATTGATACTGAAAGTCCGAAAGTTCTCTTCACGCTGAAATGTCTTAGCTTCATCAAATAAACAAGAAATACATTTTTGTTTGGTCTACTTTTTTCTGTTTTTTTGGAAATTTACTTTGAGCTTATCACACTGGTTCTCCAGTAACAACTCAGGCTTGGATCGCCTCGACGCGACCCTGGTTGGGGTTATAATAAAATAATATAAAGCCATTGCCGTACACGGACGCAAAATCAATATCTACTGAACTTCAACGGCCGCGAAAAATCAATGAATAGTTTCATTTCTGCATCAGAGCAACTTGTAGTGCGCTTTGAAATAATGTCTTCATCTCGTTTAGTGTAAAAGGTATAAAGCTAAACGCAGAAACGATGTTAAATACGCAACACAAGTCGAAATTGAACTAAGCTTTGACTGGAATTATACGGATGGATATTAATCTAAACACAAAAATTGCGATGAAGAATGTGTGCCTGTAATTTTCTCTTGTTACTTGACCATCTCGAATCGAAAATACTAAGCTTTTAACAGCTGCAACAAAAGTGACTGCTAGGCATTTGAAAAAAAATGACTTTTTGCGGAAGGAAAAAATTTTGTTTCTACCTGATGCAGGATTCAGACTAATGTTTCAGTGACTCAGTTCAGTTGTGCTTTAATAAAACCGTGATAGGCGACGGAGAACCGCTGCCAAACAACATCATGCCTTTCTATCATTCACATGGCTTTAGGCAAAAGTTACCTTGCGGTTTGCTTTCTCTGGTGCCAGAGGCAGTCACTGGGATTGTCGGATTGGAAGTTGGGTTTGTCGCGATTTGACCTGACGTCACGGTTGACGCTGAAAAAAGGAAGCCAGCGGCATAATGCATTTGAAATATGTCCAAATTCTTATTCAGGCATGCATCGTTGTTACGACAAAGGCTTCACGTTTTTGAAAAGACGATGCTAAATTAAGAAATCAGTATGGTTAGATGTGGGTCTCCTTTGTTGCGTATAGTTTTCAATTTTAAACCGGCGAGGATTTTGTTGGTTGTGAAAAACAATGCTCAAATGGTTGAGGATTTTCACTGGTTGTGAAGAACAGTGCCCTACACGGTGAGGATTTTCATTGGTTTTTTAAAAAATGTTCAAATGGTCAGGATTTTCATTGGTTGTAGGCCGTACCAGTGATCTAGGCACGGAAGATATGCAAATCGTTCTTAAGGAAGGAAACTGATAAAACTTGAACAAAAATACGAAATGTAGATCGATAAACGTTTGCCACAAGCAGCGAACTTGAGAAATCAACGGAGCATTTCAAGGAGTAGCTCGTTTGACTGAAAACAGGAACGAGCAGCTTTGACTGCCTTTGTACAGCTGTGAAGCGTGTGCGGGCCGGTTGTGTTCGCACACCCTCAGTGTGGGTTTGAACCCAGAAACCTCGATAGACGATTCGGCCAAAGAGAGCTCTCATTTCCATATGCATGGAAGTCACTTTTGATTGTCGCTTGCTTGGTCTTTCCCTTTCTCCTTGCTTCTGCCGTTCTTGCTTGCATGTAGCGGTCGCGCAAGCGTGACTGCTACAGCTGGCTGTTTAGCATTGATGTTGCGTTATATCATTAATGTCGGTCTGTTTACCGTGAAATCGCAGACAGCGCATTTCTGAAAACAGCCAATAAAAATAAACTTAAGGGGGGACTTGTGCCCAGCAAATTTCGTTGTGTCACGAAAAATTGTAAATATATGGAGTAAACATGTAATACATACAAAAACCTGGCCTACCGAAAAATGTATTTTGACCCTCAAACCTTCAAAACTGGCTACAGGCCTATCTTCAATGCAAGCGTTGTGCACGCAGCAGAATCTGTATCATACACTTATCTCACCTGGAACGGCTCCATGACCAGTGCAGATATTGCAGGAAACTGGGCAATTGACTTTTAGGCGCTTTTCCTTTTGGCAAAATGTGCTGTTTATAAACCTTCGGCACAAGACGGAGATATCTCTGCATTCTGATGGCAAAAAAAGGGCCAAGTTAACGATCCTGGTGTACTGGCCAAACATGTTTTCTGAAAACCTGTCAAAGGCAGAATGCAATCAATCCCAGTATTCGTAACGGTGCTCGCCTGTGACGGTGAAACATGGTCTCAATTTCTACGTCACAGTTTTTCGCCTTTACAGTCATGGCAACTAGAAGAATCTCAGATAGATCTTCTCGATTTTATCTTCATGTATAAAAAGCAAGAGGTAAAGTTTCAGCAAGCTCTTGAAGAAATCGTTCTTCCGATGAAAACTTGAAATTTGACTAAAGTAAATTTGGTAAGAAAGAACTGTGTAAATATTTTTTTATGAAAAACGGCGTCATGACATGAAATTTCAACTATTCACATGAACAGAATGTTAAAACTGCAACGCGTGGGCATATTCAGCAAAGGAAACTACGCATACGCAAATTAAATAAATTCAAAGCAAGAACGAACGAAATTGATGTTCACTTTTGGTCGCAGCGATCAGTCAGCATTTTGCTGGCTTGCTTAGACCTTAACTGATGTTCCATGAACAATATCGTTTTACCGCCACAAACAGAAGCGAACCGCAAGTCACGAGGTTTAATCTCCTCGTCACGAAAGCAATGTACCTGTCCTGTTATCCTTGCTGCTTTCGGTGGCTGGCCTTGATGTTGTGACGAGCATGGCAGCCTCACTTCCAACCGTAGCCACCAAGATGGTAGTGGTCAGAGCAAGCTCGTCGACATTCTCTAATGCCCTGGCGCTAAATAGTTTAGTAATGTTTGTATTAAATGCAAATAAGAAAAATCAGCAGTAAATTCATCCTGAATGTTTCACTTTCAATGGTTAACACAACAGCCGTTTGTGGGCTGCGAATGTGAAAAAGTTAAGATGAAAAACGTTAATGTCAACCAAGAGTTTATTAAAAATCATTTTGATAAACGACAATTGTATGAACAGCAGTTTGTTGAAAAACACATTTTATTGCAGGGAAATATTCTGAGACAGATGTTAGCAAAAAAGTCTGTGTACTTCATTAATTGCAAAAAAAGTTTTAAAGTGCGATTGCAATGAGCACAATTGACAAATGTAATCTTCAGAGTTTAAGGCCTTTCTGCGTTTGCTATTTCTTTCAAAATTTTTGATTTTTGTATTTCGAAGCTGTTTTTACAATTCCTTAAAAGTGAACGAATTTCTCTGAAACAAACGAGTGGACCTACGTGCGTTTATTACCTTTCAGTGCTCGAGGTGGGTCCGCAGGCTTTGCAAGATTTTTTGCAGTACTTGGTCAAGTGGCTGTACCTATCGTTGTTGCAAAAGCGTACAATCTCGTGGCAGTTTTGCAGCTCGTCAACGCAGGGTTGCTGCTGCTCTGCAACCGCAGTCCTGGTCGTGAGGGAAGCTGCAGCAGAATGAATGGAAAGATTCAGTCCCTTGCTGTGCATATTTTCAGATCAGCAAAATGAACTGCGTTGATCGACCAAAGTAAATCTAAGCTTGACAGCGTCACAGCATAATGTAGGACGGTCTTGTAATTCAACCACAAACGCGTCGCCTTTAACGTTGCGGAGGCGCCTAATAATAAGAATTATTCATTCCTTGCTTATGTTTACTCTTAGAGGATTGTAAGAGCTTGGTAGCTGTATCACAAATATCGCTTTGTAACGCAGTCTGCTATTACTAATAAGGTGCTTTATTTTTTCTTTCAAAATTTTGGAGTTCATCAGTCCGTTATTGCCATATAGTGGAGATCCTAATGTCTGTGGTTTACACACCATTAGGAGTGAATTCGCAGTTGGGAGCAATTTGTGGTTGGTTGCTGTCAAACATCGATTTGGTGCAGGGGCGGATTCAGGGGGGGCGATTGGAGTAATCGCCCCCTTCCCCTAAAACCTACGAAAGTAACTTTATTCACCATGATTTTGTACAATTCGGAAAACAGCATTCGCGATATAACGCCATTTTGCCGTCCATTGTTTTGTCACAGCAATGCTGTGAAGTATACCTCAACTCTCTTGCAACAGCGAACCCGCAATGAGACTTGAATCACAACTAAACTGAAATCGCCCCCCCCTAACACTCCTGGCTGGACCCGCCCCTGATTTGGTGCATTTCATCACTTCCGTTACTTCTTTTGCTACATGTAGAGTGTGGACACTTAGCACTTGCGCATTACGAGAAATTGAGAATAATTGCAGATCGAAATCAATCGATATCGTAAATACAGTCCGTGCCTGATTTTTGTGTGAAAGCGTTTGCAGTAAAGACGGTGCAACAGTGGATCTGCAACACCACCAAACATTTTGCTCACATCTACACTGTAAATTTTTTGGGCTACAGTCATACTGGAAATTCCTAAGACAACGTGCCTACTGGATACGTTGAAACATACGGCTACCCAAACACTTCACCTGAATGTTTGTTGATTTCATGTGAAGAGTTATTTTTAAATTAAATTAGCAAAATTTCAACCTTAACCCGTTCAGTAGAACCTTTAAGCCTCACTTTTTACCGCAGGGTACACTACATCTTAAACGTGATTGTGTCATACTTTGCAGAATATTCATGGCAAAGCGTGGAACAGCTGACGAATATAATGTGAAGTCCACAACGCCTGTAGACACAGTGGCGTAGCCAGCCCAAAATTTTTTTGAGGGGGACCAAAATGCTTGATTTTAGGCAAACAACAGTATTTTGTTTGGGATGCCACCTCCAAAAGCCCAAAATAACTAGATATCTTGAAAATTTGGAGGGGAGCCATGGCCCCATGACCCCCTGGCTACGCCTATGTATACACGCCCAGTGACGTCAGTTAGACGTAAAATCATCGACAGTTGCTGCCTCGATATATATATATAAATATTTGTCGATATATGCATTTTTGTCGATTCTGTTTGAATAAGAGTTGATGATGCCTGCCTAGTAGGCGAAATGTAAACTCTGATAAGATCTTAGTGTCTGATTATTTGCTGGGAAAGGTTTCCTTTCGATAGACAGTGTTTTTGTCGATTGGGTTCAAATTTTCTCGCAAGAAAACTTTTGGTGCTAAGACAATCGTTTGATTTTCTGTCACTGAAGATGTATTTTTTTCACCTGGAGTCTGCGTTTCCTTAATTTTAGCAGCACTTTTACGCTAATGTAGTTTTTTTAAGGCATTTTAGGGACCCGATTCGGGTCCCTAGAATTTCAAATCGGGTCCCTAGAATCGGAGAAAATTATCATCGGGTCCCTAAAATCAGAAAAAATCGGATCCCTAGAATAAGAGAAATCGGGTCCCTACAGATCCAAACTGGGTTCCTAACATTTTCCTTAAAAAAAACCTGCGCTAATGTGTAGCGTGAATTTCCCCATTTATTGGAAAAAGCAATTTACGTCATGAGAACGATGGAGGAAGTTTTAACTCGTAGGAATAATAGAATTACTGTGTTTCAGAGAAAACGACTGACAAAGTTATAAACTATGATAAATGTCAATTTTAAACATTTTTCGGCAGGAAAAAAGAGGCATTAACGCAGGCAGTGCAATAATAAAACATACCTTTTCCATAGCTACAATTATCAAACCAAGTACAAAATTAACCACACAGACTTAAACCGTGCTACACAATTTTTAGAGAAATGAAGAAGGAACAAGGCACACAATCTGAACGCTCAGGACTTCCTACAGAATAATTTCTTTAAGCCGGATAGTAAAAGCTCGTTATGCCAATATTCTTGTTGAAAAAATCTTTAAAGTAAATTATCCCCAGGGATTACTGCCAGCATCAACGTAGCAGGTGCTGTGGTGAAAACTGCCAGCTTGACGAGCGCAGTGCGAAGAACATCCGCAGAGTGAAGTAAAAACTTCATTTGTCTGGAAACCGCTCAGCCCTCTGCGCAACAGCTTCTTTATAAACAAATTTTCTGCAAAACTTAATCTATTTCTGCTGGAAGTCGTTGCTACCGGACACATCAGCACAATGTTGCGAAGGTTTTGAATCAACGTTTGATTGTGCACCGCCCGTTTCACGTTAGTTTGAGGAAAATTACTTTTGAGCTGAACAGTTTACTGATTAAAAACTGTTTATCGTCTGAACTGAAAATTATCAATGTTGTTTAATATTTGTCATTTTTGTTGTGGTTTCGTCTGGAAGCCGTAGTGTTCTGTCTTTATGAAGTGGAAAACATCAAGAAAATGTTGAATTCTGAGCGACAGAATCGCAGAATGTGCTTTTATGGGGTACGAGCAATCGAAAATATCAATCTATATTAATATTTACCTGCAGTTGTCGCAGATGAAGGACTTGCCTCCGCCCTGCGTATAATAACAATAACTTTATCATAAGCAAATGCTTCAGCTTTTAGTAAAAACAAAAAAGAAAGTAAAACCGAGGCTAAAACTGCCGAAATGCGAAAATCTACCAGCTGTCAGCTCCAGAAATTTTTAAGACTGTACATGTTACGCTGAAGCTCTCGTTCCTTTGTGCAATTATCTGAAAACTCAAGAGATAGTGCCATTTACTGACCCGAAACATTTGGGATGTTTATGACCCCGACACGAAACCACGAAAACCGCTTTTGGTACAGTGACGTATGGTTCCGCTTCACTGCATACCAAAGTTATTAGCGCTTTTGTTTGAATCTGTATGGACATCCTTCAGTTGACCTTACTTCACCATGCAACTTTTGCAAACCCAGGTGCTTCAGTGACGCGTTTCCAATATTAGAACAAAACTCTTCGGTTAAAACCGAACTACTACGGAAATTTCTCATGCACTTGCTCCAGCATTCATTCTCAACGAGTGAACATAGCACAGGAATGTGACAAATGAAATGTGCGGTTTTATTTTCAAGCATTCTTTGCACGTTCAACCACAAACAATGCACCAAATAAAAGAAGATGGAAGACAACACTACATGCAGATCAAAAACGTTTCGATATCATTGACAACAGGCGATTAATATTCACTTTTTCAAACATCGACAAGCAACATGCAGCAAAAGTTCTATGCCCACAGTCACATTCAATTAAGTTATTTTGCGAAAATGAATCACAAATGAGTTAGTCGTCAGCAGAGCAATGGTGTAAAGACTTTGTAGCAAATGTTATTAGTACGTCGTATGCATTGGCAGTTTCTAAGAATTGTAGTTTCACTTGCTGGAAGAAGGTCAAAAAATTGTAGATGAAAACTAAGAGACCGCCCAATTCAATGTCGAAACGCACCAATTGAAACGACTTGTGTTGACTAAAAACTTTGTTAGAGAAGTTTGATACTAGAATGATCACAAATAAATAATACAAAATAACACTACAGACTGCATTGGACAATACTGTCTACAATAGTACTACACTTCCTTTAGATTTTTAAAACAATCAAACTTTTTAGGAAGACGGAAGTAAGTAAAGACTATGATGGTTAAAACATCGTTAGGCTGTCTGTTACAAATTTTCAAATGGTTATCTCCATAAAGCAAAAAATAAATAAAATAAATAAATCTTCCTAAATTGCCACTTTTTTGCCATGAATTTGCTTGTTACTGTTACCTAATGAATGACTGCCAATCAGACACAAGAAATTAAACAAGATTTTATTCTGTTGTGGATAGAACCAGGTCTACGAGCGCGTTGTAATAGCTTTTTACATTTATTAGATAGGAACAAGTGAAAGGTGAATAAGCAATCAGAAAAATCATTGAAAGCACAATTTGCCGTTTTTTTTCTCCTTAATCGAAGTTGCGAATTGTTACAATGCACAAACATGGCGCAAGTGTTTTACTTGAAATGATGAGAAGACAGGAAAGATCTTTTGTTAATGATTATTATCAAGCGTTGTCAAAAGCATGCTGATTAGATGATGAAGTGCAGTTCACAATTGCAGTGTTAAGTGAGATTCGATGTTACGTGAGGAGCACGGCTGTCATACCACAGTCACCATTACCTTTGTACACCACACTTGTTGCAAGTGCGCCGACAGTTGAGATCAATGAAGTCGCTGTGTTTCTCGCTGTCACACAAGTTCTTAAACTGCTTGCAAGATGGCAACAAATCATTGCAGCCTGCAGAAAAATAATTGGGTTTTTGTTGTCAAACGTCCTTGATTCAAGTAAATTTTGTAATCTGAAGCAATGTAAAGACACGTGGTCAAAACGACGCAGACGTTATTTTATACACAAGTGAGAAAGGTTTTATACCAGGGTCTCAAACACGCGGTCTGCGGGCCACACGTGGCCCGCGAAGGCATTTTACGCGGCCCGCGATGCTTTATGGAAATTTGAAATATTTAACATTTAAGTGTTTAGCTTATTCACCGGTGTTTAAAAGTGCTTTGTCAGGGAGTGAAAAAATTCCTTTTAAACAAGTGTGAGACGGCTAGGAATGAATTGCCCATAACTCACGATACTTTTCGCAGGAAATAATATGCAAGAACTGTTTCTGTTAAGAACTGCCATTTTTCGTTAGCGTCATGATGCAGCCCTCGGCTAAACATATTGCGGCCCTTGGCCACTTTATAAGTCCTCATTTGGCCCTCGGAGCAATTTGAGTTTGAGACCTTGCTTCATACAGTGGCTATTCCTTCATATAAATTATCGAAAAGATGGCTCTCTCGGATCCAGAAAAAACGCTTGTAAGTAAAAAACGAAAAAATCTATGACAAGTAAAATATTGAATTTTTTCCAAGGTGCAGATGCAGACATCTGTCTGATTTAGCTGCTTGCAATGTCGATTTCCGCAGGTTGGAGTACATCCACTGATTCTGATGTTTGCATCGAGGTAGTTTGTAGCTGAGCTGCAAATCACTGACATCTCAAGCTTGTTTTTGATTAAACACGCTGAGGCTTGGAAAGTTGTCCACTATAAGTTGTAGTGCAAATAAAAGTTAATCAGAACTGTTTGTCTCCACGTTCAGTCATACTTTGCATCTTAAAAATAGAAGAGTACAGCGAAAATAAGTAAAAAGATGAATACCTGTTGCTTCGCTTTCAACACTGGGAATTGTTGTTGTAGTCATTGCAGTTGTCGGTGCAGTGTTACCTTCACAATATTAATTCCGGTCAGAATGATGCACTGCATCGTAACATGCGCAGCCTTATTGAGTCATCAAAATATTTATCATCCACACTTGGGTAGTAACCTGGAGTTTAGAATATATTCTCCACAAAAAATGTGCAATGGAATTCGTTTTCACAGCACGGTTGTAGTACTAAACAAGAAAACGTTTAAAGTTCCTTAGTGGACCTTTGCTCTGACCCAATATTCAGAAAGGAAATAAGGAAGCATAACGCTTCTGAGATAAAACGATCTCTTGGTGATATATGAACAAGCAGGTTTTAGGCTTCTGTGTATAAAACGGCGGCAGACTTAAGCTAGACTGTGGGACATACATTCCTGCACCAACACAGTTCGAAAATATAATCAGCCTTTGCTGAACTTCCCACTCATGTCATAATAGGGCTTCAGGCCACTGGCAAAGTTGCTCTCGCCATATGAAACACCAAAAATGTGAAAAATATCATTTGCTTGCATTTATGTAACGTGTGTGTTATGGATATTATAAACTTTCGGTTTTGTTTCGTGCCGCTACCCTCTGGAACGACCTGCCGCAGGAAGTGCGAGATGCTGCGAACCTCTCCTCGTTCAAAAGACTGCTCAAAACTCACTTTTTTAATTCTGC
>JGI24022J15233_10004752_pt1 | contig 14142 bp, 8 predicted proteins | sample Ectturendosymbi2_FD_15233 | JGI IMG/M metagenome (IMG submission 15233) | reverse complement strand
TGGAAACTAGGCTTGAGTCCAAGTCTTTTGAGCCTTTGATCGACTTTCTAGCGTTTCTGGTTCAAAAGTTATGATCTAAAATAAACAAATTAATTAATTATGTAATTAGCAAATTAGTCCAATATTTTTACTAACTTACATCAAAACTTTTGAACCTGAAACCTCAGCAGGTCATCCAAAGTATCAAAAGACTCGGATTGTAGCATAGTTTCCAGTAAAAATTTCAGTGAAATACTACCGCCTAACGGTTGGCGCCCAGGGCCAGACAAAGTGGGCCAAGGTGGCCTAAAAGTCCTCCACTTTGACGTCACTCACAAAAAACCGCACTCCCTAAGCAAAATTTTTTTTTCGAGTGCAGATTAGAAGAGTCAAAGTGGAGGACTTTTTTAGGTCTTTTGAGACTTTTACTGGGTCTGAAGAGCATACCGGACCGGAGAAATTCCCGCGCAAAGCCACGTACGTTTCTGTGTTTTTTTCCGAAAATCCCTGAATCCTAGCGGACGCCAAAGAGTTAAGCATAAGTCAAGTCAGGTTAAAACAATTTTTGTGACTTAGCGTAATTTCATTATGCAGTGTAGTGCTTTTCTTCAAGCGTATGATGAAAGACTAGCTGCAAGCTGAACATCTTCATTAACACTTTTGCTGCTGGTGTACGAGATACTCGTATTTTGAAATCATGCATTGAGCTGCTATTTTCACGCCTCTTAGCAACTTCATAACTCGTCAGCCGATTGTGCTAGAGAACTGTTCAAACCCTCAAAACACTTGACGAGTCTTCAAAGTTTTGGGTTTCAGTTTTTTTGTGGGTGACACTGTAAGTGGGATATGTTTTCGGCCATTATGGCCCAGGTTACTTGGACCTGGGCTCCGTCCGCAACATGGAAGTATTTTGCTTTTAAGTTTTTATTGGAAACTAGGAAAAATCAGAGTCTTTTGAGCCTTTGATCGGCTTTCCAGGGTTTCTGGTTCAAAGGTTAGGTAAAATAACCAAAATTTAGCTAAAAAAATATTTTTGGGTATTTTTTACACAAGTTTAGGGTTATTTATAAAATTTTCAGCATCTTCCAGTTTATGTGATTTTCTCATAATGATTTTCAGTCAAAGAATAAGCTAATTTTAGTAATGATGTTTTATTATTATCAAAACAGATGCAAGTTCTAACAAAGAAGATGGACCCTCAAGACCTAAGCAAAAACTGGGTATGACATGACTCAGTATGTTCTTGTGCTCATGCCACATGCCAAAAATTATCCACATTTTATCTGTTCTAGTGCTGAATGAGACAAGAATAGTGATCGACGATGATATTGAGATTGTGGGCAGCAAAGAAGCAGAGATTATGTCTCATATTCGAGCAGACTGTCCCAGACACAAGTTTGCGTGAGTGCAGTTTTTTTAATACACTATGCCCTAATAACCTCTTATCTAAATTGTTTTCTTAAAAGTGTGGGGAGTTGCCAGACGGCTCTAGATAAGTCTGGTAATGTGTATGTTTTGCCATGGCAGATGTTAAGAGTAGGATGCTCAGTTTTGATTTATGTATGCTTCAGCTGTTTTGAACAATTTTGGTCATCTGATTTGTTAGTTCAAGCAGATTGGGCACAGATTCACAACTTGTTAAAATTTGGAAGCAGGTTGTGCATCATTTTATCTTGGGTTCAAGCCACCTACCTTGGGTTCAAGGTTCAAGCCACCTACCTTCACATCAAATAACAATGAAGGAGCTGTTAATCTTGTCCAAACTCCTAAGAGCCAGTTTGATGCACTTAGCTAAACTGTATTTTTCTTACATATATGTGATTGTGGCATAGATTTTATTCATAATCTGTCTTGTGTGTTTGTCTGGTATGCTGCATATTTCTTGGTGGCATGAGATTGCAATAAGTGGCCTGGTTTAAGCCTGAGCTACAGTTGTTGATTTTGCTTCTGTCAGGATTAGTGCATTTTTGTTATCTCTAACCTTTTCATGGTATGCCATATGTGTGGTGAGTGTGATTGTTCCAGTGTTAGATGACTGACTGGGTAGAACCTTGGTGTGTTAAGACTAAGAGAATTACAAAATCTGAGTTGGCAATTTAATAATCCAAGAAACCAGATCAGTGCAATTTTGTAGATTTATGACACAGTATGCAAGTGACAAAGTTTGCAAAATTATTTGGCAATTACCCCAGACATCATTGATGACTGAGATGTAACAGCACTTAATTTTACTGAACTAAACAAAAGTTGATTAAATGACAGTTGAAGGGCTCTCCTGTTGAATAATGAGAGTGACAGCTCAACATGTGGTCAGAAAAATCTTGTTCATGCAATGAAAACAGTTTATCATCATAGGAAAACAAATGCTAAATGTAGCATTTAAGCCATCAAACCATACTCAGCAAGAATTGCATGTGTTGTTGTAGCCTTCCAGAAAGTATCATCGATTTAGTAAGCCCTGCCAACATAGCATTGGATACCCTTGACATATCAATGCATTGTGTGACAACAAACAGCAATAGGTGATATGAGTTAAGCTCTAAGCAATAAGATAACTAAAATAAATAAAGAGTGAAGTATGAGTTCCAGGAGCAGAAGGTTAGAAGATAAACATGTAGAGAAGGTCTTTGTGTGGTTGAAATTTTGTATCAAGTATGTGGAAATTTATCTACAGCAGGGTTCCCAACCTTTTTTACTCTTCTGCACCATAGGTGGTGGAACTGGGGGACTGCATAAGCCAAGGCCCCCACTTCTTTTCTTGGAGGGCCTGCCCCCCCAGTTTTAAATTTTGAAATTTGCCTAAATAAGCCTAGTAACAAAATTACTATTCAGTCCGTTGTTAAAGTAAATTGTTTGATGAAAGCAATTTTGCAGATTTTTGGCAGTATTTTGGCAATATTTTATTATTTGTAATTTGGCAGTGAATTTAGCAGGATTTTGCAAATTTTTGGTAGAACACCCATGCACAGTCTGGTCACCCTTCTCAGGATTGCTTACCACATTGGTGTTGTCGGACGTTGTTGCCAGATGATGTAATTTTGCATGCTTCTGTGTAGGAAAAATTTCATGCCACACCATCGAAAAATTGGTGTAACTTCAAGCATTTTAACACCATTGTGAATAGTGAAATTTTGCCGCTAATTTTTTGAGGCAAAATGAAATATTTGACAGATCAATTTGATTATGTTTTTGCATTGGCAACACTAAATAGCAATGATGTAGTCGAGACTGTAACCTTAGAGACTGAGACCTCATTTAGAACTTCATCAAAAATTCCAAGACTGAGACTAGGGACTTCAAAATTTGTGGATTTTGCGAAAAATTTTCAAAAAAATTTTGTCAACACTTCCCGAATTAAATTTTTTTGAATTTCTGTCATTTTTCAGACCAATCTTCATTGTTTCTTACCTGCAATTTCAACAGAGAAAAAGACTTGAAGTTTTACTAAGCCATATCCTTGCATTATTCAAAGTCTCAAGACAATAGGCTTGTGACCGAGACCTGAAACCTTCAAGACTGAGTCTTGTAAAATTGGGTCTCGAAACGAGTGTTGCCAGATGGTGATGAGCGATGCCATGAGCAGGGCTGCAGAAAGTGTGGAAATCGGGAAGGAGCTTCCCGGGAAATCGTACATGCTCGCGGGAAATTGATCAGCTGCAAGTCAAGTAAAATCAAATAATACGCCAAGAATTGCAAGAAAACCATAAAACGGACTGTGCGAATTTTCTCGCTCAGTCACGGTGGTCCCATATCTGGCCTTGTGATGCAACAGTTACTCCTACCTAATGGTGGTGGTCCCATGCAGTCGCGTGCAGGGTTGCCAATTTGGCATTTTTGAAGCCAAATTTTGAAATTCAGGCTTTTTTTGACGCACTTGGCTTTGATTGAAAATAAAAAATACCAGTAAAAATCTGGCTTTTTCTTTTTTATTTTTTTTCAATCTGAAAGGCTTGGCTCTGACAAAACATTGTCTGAGCTGCATATTACAAATCTCTTTTGACGGGAGTCTATGACCATGTAGGATGCAAAGAATATTGCAAAGATTTTACTGTTGCCCTAAAAATTTTCAATGTATTTAATAAGAAACAACTGTACGACAGTGTATTTACGGGGAAATAAATTGCTTCTAAAAATTGTAATTGCATTTTATCGATGTTTCTGACGATTTTAATATCTATTTTTGTTTGGTTATGCATGTTTCACGTGTAGCCTATATGTCTTACAACTGCTATCTGTTTATTTCGGCTTGTTTTAAGACAGGGTCTGGCTTTTTTGGTGAACCTGATCGCATGTCGTAGACTCGTAATGGCGGCGGAAAGCTGTTAATTTTTATATGATACATGTGGTCAGAGGACATTGAGGCCAACGCGTCCTTGAAACTACGTGCGTTTATGCAAGCGAACTTCATTGCGTTAGATAGCAGAGTGAACGGTGGCGCTAGCATCACCTGGAAGCTTTTGAATACATTCAGATGTTAATACTTGCCTGTACGACTGCTTTGGTTAGTGGTTACTTTACTGGGTTACCAATCGAAATGATACTGCATTCCGAATGCCATTTCGGAATGTAGTGCCATTCAAAAATGCTCAACTCCCGCCCAAAGCAGCGTCCACTCATAATAAGCTCACTCCGGTAACTGCGCACTCGCGCCTAAAAAAATGCATGCATAGAACGTTCACTGAACAGAAACTTTTAACACCGTTCTACAGGTCGGATGGGTTAAAAACCGATTTCGCCACCACCGAACTGGCCGCAACAATCAACGCCTGAAACACGATGCCATTCTGGAATGGCATTAAACTTATAGCTAGAGCTTAATTTTTTTGAATGAGCATAAAATTGCTAGGCCTACAGCATACATTACAGGATGCAAATACCAAAACTAGCACTTTTTAACCGGGATTTTTTGTCTTTGTTCCAGAAAATTGGTTAGTTATTCATTACGAACATTTAGTCCCAGACAGTCGATGCCAATTCGTAAAGCTGACTTTTGCATCTTTGGCTTTGTGTATGATGAAGCAATAAGTATAATTCAGTGTAGGCAGCACAAAAATCCCAATAATTAGGTCTACAGTATTTGCTAAAGACAACGCTGCAGATCTTCTGTTGTAGAAAGTCACACAATATGCAAAAAACTTTAACGCGATCAAGTTTATAGCAAAAATGTTCAACTCGTGCCCAAACTAGCGTCCACTCACAACAAGCTCACTCAGGTAACTGCGCACTCGCGCCCAAAAAATGCATGCGTAGAACGCTCACTCAACAGAAACTTTTGACACCGTCTGAATATCGTCCGACAGGTCGGATGGGTTAAAAACCGATTTCGCCACCACCGATCTGGCCGCAACAATCAACATTTGAAACATGACGCCACAATCACTTCAAATGCTGCGCCACTAACAAATTAAAACCACTTTTCTGAAAATCGCATGCAGCTCCCAAACACCTTTCGTGCAGCTCTCAGCAGTCTTCAATAAAATCAGTAGCGTAACTAGCCCAAAAATTTGGGGGGAAGCAAAAAAATTTGGAGGACAAAATGTTAACACTATTTTGTTTGGGATACCGCCTCTCAAAGCACGAAACAACTATATGTTCTAAATCTTAAGGGGGAGAATGATCCCATAGGCCCCCCTGGCTACGCCTATGAATAAAACCTCTCATTTTTTGTGCAACATACTTCGTTTTGCAATAAAAAAAACATATAAACTGACTTGCAATAAATTTTTAGTGCAGCTCGCTCACAAAATCATAGGTCTGGATTTGTCTCCCTTCAGCAAAAAGGTTGAGAACCACTGCCTGGTTTATACTGTGCAGGAGCCGCAGGCATGTCGTGATTACGCGACCAGAGTAGGAATTCCTCGACCCTGCTATGCGAGTTACGTACAATCTTACCGTAACACATGCGTTAGAGATTATTAAAATTTACTGTCCATAGGATATCTTTAGTTCAGTGTCTGGAAGTCTCTCAATGGCGTACAAACTACGATTTGATTGGTCGTTAGAAACCGTGTTACGGTTTTCCAAATGCCGGCCATTGTTGCGAAGCTTCATGTAAGCAGTCCACATTACTTAAATAAACTATCTAAAACTCTAATGTCGTAAAAAAATTATTTGTGAATTGAATAGTGCACACAAAATACAAATTTTAGACGCGCGTTAAGCAAGGATCAGGCGCGAGAATTTGCTACTTCGCGGCGAAGATTTGCCGCTTCCATCGGTTTTGCACTTCTTCAGTACCGTATCTCGTTTTTGCGCACCGAGCGGTAGCGTCGTACACTGCGGCGATGCAACTGTTTACGCGTTGAATGTGAACCGATGCTAGTAGGCTGAATCCATCCATGTTGATCTATGTGAACGCAGTGATATGTGAGGCTCTTGAGTGCAATGTTTTCAAGAAAACAAATTCCTTTTGCGACGTCATAAAGGGGTGATCGTCTTCAACTTGCGGCCCGCGGGAAATTTCGACAAGCTTCACGGGAAATCTACATTTTTTCAAGCCCTGGCCATGAGTGTTGCCAGATCCATCACTGCTAAATAGCTATATTTTATTTTTGCATTGGCACAGGGCTGCGGAGTCATAAAAATGACACAGCTCTGGCTCCAGAGCTCTAGATTTCATGAACATCGCTCCAGCTCCGGAGCTCTCTTTTTTCATGGCTCCAGCTTCGGCTTCAGTTCGTTTTCACACATCTACATTTTCAATTGTCTTGGTCTACCTGAAGTTGAATGGAAAATGAATTAAATCAAGCTCACAAAACTAAGACAATTTACCAAACTTTTGAGTAATTTAAACTTTTTTACAAGCAGCGCTCTTACTATGAGGAAATCAGCGAAAAAAAACAACAATCATACGTTCGGACGATTCAGAGAACAGTTACTTGCTGAAACGTAACTCAAGATAATGGTAATACAAACAATTTCTGGAAAGGCAGTTGCTGGCTGTCAATGCCTGACGACATCTTGGTATTTCTTCCGACCAGAATCAAAGAATGGCTGTTTGGAAAACTACATTTGTGTCCTAGGATTCAAGCACAGATCAGTCACATTTGACCAAGTGTTTTGCACTCATTGCCTGTTGCAGTCTTGACGATTCCAGCAAAGAGCGCAAAACACAAACTCAATTACCTTTCTCGTGTGTTCTTTCAAACATGCACACGTTTGCATTAACACAAATGCGAAGGTGTGTTTAACTTCAAATCAGGGTTGCGGAGTCGGAGGTAAAATATCTGACTCCAACTCAGACCTTTCCAAAGTTTCCGACTCCTTAACATAAAGGGAGTGAAATTTGGCTGTTAAAATCAATGGAAATCGTGGTTACAGCAAGAAATCTCTGTTTCAACAAAAGTTTCAAAAGAAATTGTACTGTTGAAATGTAGGAGTGTGATATAAAAAATGATCCAATCCAATTGGATATCCATAGTCGGACAAAAAATCCGACTCCAACTCCCAGTGTTGTCAGGAATCTGACTCAAACTCCACCCAAAAACCTCCGATTCCTTACGACTCCAAATCCGCAACCCTGCTTTAAATACCCCTTTGTTCAAAGAAATTGTATGACTTCTAGCAAGAAATTTGCTTTTGACTTTTAAAATAGATGAAAATGTCTGATTTCTTATCTGTTGCACTCATTGCAAGTAGTGATGAATAGCAAAGTAAAGCACAATTTAACCTGCAAAGCTCAGGAGAAAATAAGACTGGTTACTGTGCTGAAAACATGGAATTTCTTACCACAGATGAAAACTTTGAAAGAAATTTCCACATTTGTTTGCATTGCTTTTTGATACACCTGATAATGAATAGCTATGTACAACAATGCTAGTTTGCTACCAATTATGTATAACTATGCTACTGCTTGTGAACGTAACGTTTCCTAGTGAACTTTGCCAGTAATCTTGTAATCCTTGCTAAGAAGCTTAATGGCTTCTAATAAGAATTCCTCCTTTACAATGGCGTGCCCTGCATTTCACGCTTAAATCTGCAATGTTATCATCTTAATCATACTCCCTGCTAACAGCAGGATTACACAGCTACAAAATCTATGGATATACCAGGGGTCGGCAACCTTTTGCTATTTGTGTGCCAACTTAAGAGATTTTAAATTATTCAGTGTGCCAACAACACACGTATATTTGTACAAGTCAAGGTCAATATACCTTCTGTGTGAATTGTAACAGAAGTGATATGTAAAACGTGGAGCTTCTCTATCCAATTGGAAATTGCTTGGCGTGCCACGTGCGACACGCGTGCCGTAGGTTGCCGACATCTGTTTATACTGTTGCGATCAGAAATCCCGAGCGGCATATGCGCAAAGCTTCGCACTTTGGCAGCAAGCAACAATAGAGTTCACATGCCATGATCACTCTATTATTGCTTGTTCGCGCCACATATACGCATCGTGTAGTTCTTCACGCACATCCCGTTCGTGGTGAATCATACAATCAGCGCAACACCACCGGAAGGGTTGCAACAATACCTACTCATTATAGCTCAGTCGTTTTAGATCGCTACACTACTACAGACCCAGTTTCATCATTCTGACCAGAAAGTATAAAATGTTGTGGTAGTTAATGTTTTGCTTACTTGTATAACAGTAGTTCTCAACCATTTTGCTAAGGGAGCCAAATCCAGACCTACGATTTTGTTAGACAGCTGCACTAAAATATTTTACCACAAGTCAATCGACACGTTGTGTTTAATTGACTTATGAAGTCTGTTACACAAAATGTTAGAGGTTTTACTGAAAGACTGGTGAGAGCCGCGCAAAGCATGCTTGGGAGCTGCATGCAGCTCTTAGAACAGTGTTTGAGAAACATTGTTCAACAAGTAACACCACGCCTGCCAGCAACGATGTCACAGCCTTAGCAATTAAACCAAAGAAGCATCAAAGACTTGCATATCCATTGTTGCAGGCTGGTGTCGTAACTCATAGCATTCGCGTTTGCTGCGAAATTTTCATAGTGTGCTACGAAAGCAGTGTTTTAGGTAAAGTAAGTCTATTTGGCAAAACCGTTAGTTTATTGGCTATGTGCGGCATATCGATAACCTTGCTCATCGATCGATTGATTGATTGATACTATTGGTATCTCTTAAACCTTTGGTGTCCTATTTTCTATGTAACGTTTTTACACTTTCTCTCCGTGCGCTCTCGCTGACACAAGTGAGCAGCAAATTCGATTTGGCATCATAGTGCGTAATCTGAACCTAAACAACATACATGTATCGCAGGCGGATAGACTCGGCATCCCAACCTCCGGATTCTGGCAACCAGTCGAAATGTGACAAATGCTTCTGCTACATTTGTGACAAGCTTGCCACTGAGGTAGCTTTGCTGCAGTTCAAAAAGTAGTGTTGTATACAGTCCAAACATTTTTGTGTACAAGGTTTGAAGTGTTCGAATTGAATCGTTTGCGAAGCTGATATGGTAAATCAAAGGTTCACTGACATTTCTGACGAAATCGTGGCCAGGGCCAGCTCGGTGCCAGTGTCGTGGCCAGGGCCAGCTCTGTGCCAGTGTCGTGGCCAGGGCCAGCTCGGTGCCAGTGTCGTGGACAGGGCTGCGGAGCCGTCGTAGAAATGACACTACTCCGACTCTGGAGCTCTTGCTTTCCATGAGTGTAGCTCCGTTTGTGGAGCCAACTTTTTCATAACCCGGTTTGATAATTCTGACTAGAAAGTAAGATGTTGTGGTAGTTCACGTTTTTCGTACTTTACAATTAACACCACGCCTGTCCAGCTACTTTGCCACAGTCTTAACGATGATTAAACCAAAAATAACATTATCGACTCACAGATCCATTTTGCTGTCTGGTGTCGTAACACGTAACAGTTGCGTTTAGTGTGCTATCAAGAGCACTGTTTAAGGTAAAGCAAGTCTAGTTTTCAGTCAATTTGGAAAAAAACGTTAGTATCTAGGAAGGGGCCGGAGCTACTCTGAATTGCCTACTGCTCCAGCTCCAGTCTTACTTTTCAAATTAAGCTCCGGCTCTGGCTCAGCAGCCCTGATGGTGAATATTTGTTTGTCGGATTAAAACCCGACATACCCGGGCATGCCTATTCACTATGCAATCAGTGACAGGTTGGAGTGATGTGATAACTTATAACATTTCTGACGTTTGTTTATCTCCAAAAATATGAAAATTATCAAAAATATTACCAAACTCAAAAAGATGGGTGAGAGGGAAACCACAGCTTCACTGGCTGCACACCTCCAGGGGAAGCCCCAGTTTCACTATCCGCTCATCCCATTCACCCCGCTCACCCCATTCACCCCGCTCACCCGTGCAATCTTGGTCGTAACCAACATCTATTACTACTTGTAGTCAAGCTACGCGATAAATGGTGTCAGATAGCAAGCAAGTGGACAGAAGTAGAGTATGGCGGTAAACTTGCGCATATTTGTTTGATACGAATAATCGCATATTCCGGTTAAACGCATAAAAAAAACTTTGCTGACAGGCTATGCGCTTAACCCAATGCGCCTGTATATCATATTTTTTTTCCTCACTGGCGTTTGAACTTTCTATCTTGTCCTGTGGTTCTCAGCCTTTTCTGGCCCGTGGACCATCATTCAAAAACTGTATCCGATGGACCTTTTTGCTATGCTGACACATCATGAGCTACTTGTCGAAACTGTATTATACATAGGTCAGTGAACGTTTTATCAAGGGCTTATGGATATCTCTGTTAGAGATGAAACGGTCCAAGATTTTTGAGCCCGGACCGCCCATAGCCCGCAGAATGCAGCTCATGAACGGCCCGTGGATCGAGGACATTTTTTCTTATTTAATATGGTCCGCACATAACCCGCTAAACATTTCTACGGTTTACTTGCAAATATCAAACAAAGACGATTTAACTGTTAAAGCGATAGTGATTTGGTAGATATAAACAAACACTTCTATTAAATTTCGAGTAATAGGTATCCACGAAATCTACCGCCTGAATATCAGCTTTCATGGAATCGCGGTTTTCAGCCAACCTGTTACATACATTTTTTCCTTATTGGAAATCTTATTGAAGACTATATACCGGAGCTATATTTTTCGCTTTATGTTTTTATTTATGTTGTTTTGGCAGTGCATTCATATTATTTTGCAAGAAGTTACGCCGTGATCAGGTGTGCGCGTGGTCTGGCCAGAAGGCATACTGAATGAGGAAGTATAATAAAAAAAAACTAAATTATATTCATACTGTGGGTACATCCTTTCGATTTCCGCCATTGCTTAAAAGATGAAATTATTAGCAAATGTCGCCAAAATCATTCGTTCTTTCCAATTAGTGTTCCGAGTGGACTAATCCAAGTTGCCCTCACTGTAACGCTCATCCGAAGTCCAGTTGTTGGAAAGCGCGGCGGAACATGAAGAAGAGTCCTCTGATGAATCTTTTGACGGCTGAAGATATTACGCCCGCTATTACAGAAGCAGGTATTGCTCTTTGCGTTACCGAAAAAACAACGTGTACTTAAACCTTGCAGATGCTAGCAGGGGCTATGTCGTTGCGTTCGAATATCCAGTAAATTCACAGTAAAAGTCTTGAACTTCTCTTTTGCGTGTTTTTCGCGCTGAGTCGGTTGGTACATGTTCAGCTGACTAGATGTCGCTCATGAGCAAATGACGACTTTGACAATTCAGCGCAGTGCGTCACGACGTCCTGTTGCGAAGAGTGCGGTGCTGCGAAGGTCGAGGTGTTTTGTGGGAAAGTGTGCCATCCAAGATAGTTCTACGTGACGTTCTTGTTCTGTGATCAATGCGTACTTCACTTTCTTGCTATTGGCAGCCACCACAAAAGCTAAAACTCCCATAAAATTGATCAAACGCTTTGTGCCTGGCTAAGGTCAAAACATCACGCGTTAGTCGTCCTCGGCCATTGTCTGCACATTCGTCTTGTATTGGCACCTTATATTTCATGCGCAAAGTAGACAAATGGCCGACACTATTTCATCTCTGTACGATCATTTTTCACAAAAATCCCTTTGTCGGCGGTTCAACCGTTCGCTGTAAATAACGCAAAATTTTTTAATTATTTTTGTTGGAAATGTTGTTCCCTGACAAAACCCCTTGAGAGAAATGACGTGTTCAAAAATTCAAACGATATGCATATTTTTCAAAATATTAACAACTGTGTGTATCTGGATTCGTACCTAAAATAGCAACAAGTACAAAAAACTTGTTCTTCATTCAGTAGTAGCAAAATATTTTTCCGGCAAAAGCTGGATTCAATTTTCGATATTTACGAAGCTACAGATAATATATCGGCGTAATGATCGAAGTACGTCAAAAAAAAGGGATATTAATGTTAGGCATACGACATGATCCTTTGAGTGCGCGTAGTTGCAAGAAGGTTAAGGGTACAATACATTGCTGTTTTTCGAATTCGGTTTAGGATGAGCGTTTCGCAGAATTAAGTTTTTCTGCGATCAACCGTCTGCAGGATGTAGTTCCTCGAGACATGTGGTTAAAGCAAATGCTCCTCTAGTAGCAATAATTCTCTGCAGAAGTGTCCCCAGGTGAGGAGGCTCACGAGGGCAAGATAATTCCCCTTTGACTTGAACATTGTCATTGGAAGATTTGAACTTACTGTTTTTTTGTTTGTTACTAGCTAACCGCAATCCAATCAGTTTTATCTTTTGACCGTTGCTTGTAGGCGAAATGGCGATGAAGTACACGATACAAGTCAGAGAAACGTACATCACGTACAGAGCGGGAACCCCTTGCGACTTCGATCAAGTGCCGTGCGACTGCGCTTGCCATAGCGACAGCACCAGAAGACCCATGCAATGCCACCACTGCAAGGCCATCCACGATCTGAAGAAGAAATTCAAGTGATTATTCTTTGCAGTTTTGTTGCCGATGATGGCGCGGTGCTCGATCTGTCAATTGGTAATTTGTATGGAGACGCTCTTTTCTCGCAGGCACAGTTTACTTCAGAACAACTTCCCGTCACCGCTAGCTCTGCTGGTTACGCGATTTGTTTCCAGTCAATACCACGTTGTCATTAAACCTGGTCCTTCTGTCCTGTCGCTGTACACATGCCACACGAGCTTGCTTAACTGGAGTGGAAGAAAAGGATTCGGTTTTCACAATTTATTTTTTTTATTCATTCTAAAGAAACCACAAAAGCAAGCATAATGCCTTAAATTGCGGCTTTTGTGTTTGGTTCTATTTGCACAAGGCAAACCGATTGTCAGTCAGTGTTAAGTGACAGTACAAAGAGTGTCACTGTGAGCACAGCGCCGACACCGACAATTTGAATAAAAATATCTAATCCAGAATGGGAAGAAAACTTGACTAAAATTGTTAGCAACCACAACGCTTTAACTTCACGGTTATTGCATACCTTTCCATTTGAAAACATTCCTGACTGTCGTTTAAGGTGTAGATGGCAGAGACTTCTATAACTCCTACCACTGTGTTGTGTAATGCCCTGGATTAGATTGGCTCCATTGCGAACTCAAAAGACGGTTCAGTAATCAATTTAGAAACATTCTTTTGTAAACATGCGAAACACTTCCAAAGCTCTTAACACTGTTTAATGCCTTAAATCAGCTTGGTTTCATTTCGAACTCAAAATACAGCTCTATCATCAATTTAAACTGATTGTTCTAAAATCAATTTAAAATCTTTTATGCCTTTTATCTTGGCGTTCAACATTTTAACAACTTTTTATCGCAGCAAAAAATTGCATTTGCAACTGAAGATTCTGGCAGACTATCGTGAAATTTATCGTATCGTGGTTTGACAGATCCATTTGTCTCTCTAAGCTACTTGCGTTGTTATGCTAATAATTCCGTTGTCCCTAAGAGTTCATATCAAACTTACGATCTCAGAATAAAACATCCTGTCCTAGTTGTCGCGTGGGGGCTAGGGATCCAGCCCCTTGAACCCATCTGGTTATAAGTATTTCTACGGTTCTTTCAAAGACTTCGCAATGCAGAAAACCCGTTGTTAAAGGTCTTAGTTGCGTTGCCACCTTTCAAAGGTTTGGATTAGAGCAGTGCTTCCCAACCTTTTTCAGTTCGCGACCCACTTTTAATGCAAGTTTTATTGTGCGACCCACAGTCAGGTATATGACTAAGATTAACAGTTACGTAAGACCTGCATCTTTGCTACTGTTTACCTGAAATCAACAAACTACTAATCTCCCTATAGTTATAGTAGCCTACCT
>JGI24022J15233_10004751_pt1 | contig 14142 bp, 12 predicted proteins | sample Ectturendosymbi2_FD_15233 | JGI IMG/M metagenome (IMG submission 15233) | reverse complement strand
GAAAATCCGTTCCGCTCATGGGCGTCGGAAGGAGGGGCCTTGGCCCCCCCGTGGATTTTAAAGTTTTCACTAAAAAAGTTTTTTTTCCAGTTTCGAGTGGGAAAAAACGAATTTTACCACTTTTGGCTTCCACCTAGCGCCCCCCTCTGGAAAAATCCTTCCGACGCCCATGGTTCCGCTACTATAGACCCTGAATTTACAACTCATTTCTGTTGCTTGAAGTCTCAGTTAAAATGTATTATGATCCTGTTCATCAATATTCACATAGCAACTCTATTTAGTGAAAGTGTAACAGGCAAAACCGCCCACATCCCGTTTCAGAACCTACTTGGGTGTAACTTGGATTAGAGCACCATGGTCCTCGGGATGTTGGGCATAGCTAAGCTACTTGCAAGACAAAAAAATTGAATTTGCAACGTAGGTATGTTTTTCAACTTTGCGTTCATGACATTTGCGGTTAATATGTTTGCTTACTGGTTATGAATGTACTGTTGCTAATTCCAGCAATACTTGAAGCATTATGGCCTATATTGCGCATGTGAACACATCACACACAACTAACCAGCAAATTAATCTATCGCGCAATGAATAATAGCACTGTCCATAAGTAAGTCATGCTTATATATCATGTCTATCTAGAAATCTCTTTAATTATGACATTACCACCTGTTTTTGCCGTCATAGTCATGAGAAATCCTATGTCTTAACGGAGTACATTCTGGCCTACAGTAACTCTACAGACATTTTTGCCCAAGAATAAGAGAATGTGCCGTTGCACCGTTTTTTCTGATCAATGTAGTATGCTTTCCCGCGAAATGTGCGAAGAAGTGTAGAAGTGATCATGAAAAAGGTGTAAACTAGTTATGTCGTGACTACTAACGTTCGTTTGGTTGCACCACAGCTAAGGTTCACCTCAACCGCGAAAATTCCCAGCGTTCATCGATCAAGTGCAGGAGCAATGGTCCAGCTTTACGAACATTTGAAGAAAAGTTTGAAATCACACAATGTCAAAACTACTCCGGACAGTAATATCTTAATCGATTCGGTAAGGTTTATCCTGGTTCAGTACCAAAAACCGTCGCAACCTCCGGCTGGGGTTTGGGAAGGCATAAAAATATGCAGCGTGCCATAAATGTAACAGCATTTGTTTAGCTTCTATGCGTAAGTTTGGTTGGGAACTAGTGTTACGGGTAGAGTCTGCTGCAAAGTTTCTTTTTGCAAGGTTCTGCTCAAGGCGCAGTCTTCAGACGATGAAAGTGAGCAGTCGGAACTGAAGATACTAGTCTCGTGGTCGTTACAAGACGAAGACCTTGGAATTTACATCATGGACCTGCTCAGATCTGGACTGCCTACTCGCGTTGCCTAGCACGAGCTCAGTCATGCCCTAAGGTTGCTTCGCTCAGCTTTCTGAAAACGTCGTGTTGATAACTGGCGACAAGAGTGGCAGATGAGAGCAAATGGAGGGGTTCAATCACGCGGAAGCCGCAGTGCATCCAATAGAACTTCGTATGAACCAGTAATCGAGTTCAGAGTTCAGAACTTTGACCTGCATAACCTACGCACCCTAGCAACATTCAGTAATAAGAAATGTCGTTTGAAACTCCAGTATAAGCCTAAAATCAATGCCAAAGATAGCATTATGGCGCTGTATTTTTATCACTTCGTGTCAAGATGCCTTTCGTGTTGGTTGATGCGTATTGTTCTGTAAAGCTGGATGAATTAAACTAAACATGGCAAGAATTTTGGCAATGCAAGCACTACCGCAATAGCTTGTCCAAAGTTAAATAACCAGTAGCAGCACAAACCTACTTCGAAACTGCATTGCCGTTCAATAACAGCATTTTCTAATGATTGTCGAAGAATCGCTGAGAATACACCACATCTAGCAACGCAACAATGTGTAAAGGAACAGCTGTGTCTGTGGCAAATATACTTGCGAACGGCAAACTTTTGAAAAGGTTATATGATTTTGGTACGTGGCTTCGCTGCCGCGAACAATAATAGTGCGCACTTGAGCATGGACAGTGCCGCAAAATTTGTGCTGACCGAAATGCATCTCTTTTCGAACGATCACGATGTTTACCGTGTTTTTCGGTCTCGAGCGCATTTACAAAAAAAGTTTATCAAGAAATCAGATTTGAGTCCGATCTGTTCCGCACAGCAACTCGAAGTTTGGCAGAACGGGACCTGTGATTCCGCGCGACTTCTTCCTCACTTGGACGGACAACGTGCTTCTTTTCAACGATCCAACGTTTGCTACGCACTGCATTGCCTGTTGCGTCCGCAGTTACGCCCCGCCTCTTGACCTGCTTCAGGGTGAGGTTAAACGGTCGCGCAAAGTCGATGTGCTTTAACTGACGCTTTACTACCCGGTCTTCCAGCGAATGGAACGTCAGCACGGCTAATCTCCCTCCATGCGCTAGAAGAGCTTCAGCAGCTTTCAAGCCCGCCATGAGTTCGTTAATTTCGTCGTTTACGAAAATCCGCAAAGCCATGAAGGTCTTCGTAGCTGCATGGCACCTGCAATATAAGATTATATTTTGAAAACAGCAATCATCACGGACAGGGCGTGGTGGGGCGGGAACCTTGAGAACGGTGTTTCTGCACTTATTTCATGTTAACGCAGTGGTTTTCAACCTTTTTTATCCCATGCACCCCTTTAACCGATATTTACAGATAAAATCCCCCTCCCCTTAGAAATTTTGTTTGTAAAGAACACTTTTACATCAGTACACTAGGAAACTAAACTCTTCACAATTGATAAGCTCTTTGGCCTCTAATTTAATTATGAACAAAATACCCCCCTGGTGGGGAATCCTCCCCGGTTAAGAACCCCTGTTAACGAAAGTGAGTAAATATTGATTTAAAAATGAGCTTGAAGTTCTGTTGAAAATGTCTACTTTTTGGTTGCGTCCACACGCTTCGTTTTTCAGCACTACCTACACCCCAGATCATGGTTGCTACAAATTTTATTACGATTTTCAACTCCGTCACTGAAGACAAAAGCACAGAGCGAAAGCTGTGATGTCACCAACAGTATTACCAAGGCATTTAACATCGATCTAAACTGAAAAAAATTACTAGAAAACGAAATAAAGTATTACTGTGTTTTAGAATATTTCTTCAGGAAGAATGTTTTGCATCAAATCACCAGTTCTTTTTTTTCCGCTCCAAAAAGGTTCCGTTGTTACGAATCACATAATACATTCCACTGCAGCCAGGGCCGGATTAAGCGTAGCCTATAGCCTAAGGCTGTTTACTAGATGAGGGCCTATAATTTTGCAAACTAAGCTACATACCGAAATTAGCTCAGTAATGTATACACCACTTGGAAAATGAGAAATGTTATTATCGGCCACGGATCGCGCATGCTAGAGAGTCAGTGAAGACATCCTCGGTTTCGGAAGACAGCAATCAATCCGATGAGTTTGAAAAGGGTACCTTAACATTTGAAAATTTTTAGAAAAATGCAAATTTTTGATTTTCCGAAAGCGCTTTTTTGGCAGTTTTCCGAAACATTCTTTTCACGTTTCTTTGTTAGCTTTTTCGAAACGTATTTTGGCTTGGACTACGTAACAAAAAATTCCAAAAGCAGTGAGTCATCAATCACTGTTTTCTTTCTTTTGAAATAAACTATGGGCGAAAATCTGCACATTAAGAGCCCTGATTGTCCTTCTAGCGTTAGTGGTTGGAAAGTTATGGCCTGAAAACAACATATCAATTAGCTAATCCACTAGGGCAGGGGTGGTCAATCTTTTGCTATTGCCGGCCGCATTACTTTCATTTTTATGAAGTACGGCCGCCAATGAGTTCTGAGTTATATTAAGGTCATTNACNNGGTATATGTCATTTACTTGTGCCTAAAAGTACAATAAAATGTCAAACATTTCAACGAANTTAAGTTTGCAAAGCACTGTAGCAATTAAATGACTCNCTTGATCTTGCTTACCTTGCGTTTGTTTTGCTTCATTATACGCCAGCACGGCCGCCAAATCTTATATTTTAAAGTACATGTGGATGGCCGCAATTTTCATAATCGAAGGTCACAGGTTGTGCACCGTTGCACGAGGGGATTAAGTAATTATCGATAAAAACCTCCGTAACTTTTTTCCTCTGAATATTTTTACTTGAAGTTAGGTGGGATGGAGGCAAACAGTTTTACCCTTCAAAGACNCAAAGATGGTAAAAACAACCCAAATGTTCAAGGTTTTGCCCCCNAAAAAACGAAAGTTCATCTTTTCAATTATTTTCGGAAAGTTANGGTCGTGACTGACATTTTTACGTAGAAAGTTTATTTCCAGCGTGTTTCGTTTCCGATCCACGAATTTTTTGACAACGTGAAAAACGGGTTTTCTCCCAAAAAGGCGTCACAAATACGCGCAACATACCTCAAAAAATGCATTGCTGTCGTCCGCATCCGAAGATGTATGTCTTCATTGATTCTCTATCGCACTCCGTTCGCGAGTTATAGCCGATGATAATTTTAAAAGGCACCATCGTGTCCCCTGCGGGCCTTAAAGGGTATTATTCTCCGTCTCCATTTGTTAAACGTAATGAATAATAGAGTCTTCCAAAAGAATTGAATAGCTGCAGTTAGTGTGATCAGATTTTCGTCAAATCTGTTGAATTTTAGGAGACAATTCGGTAGTTACTTGTTATTAAATCTAAAAACATGGCGGGCCGAATTTTTTCAGGACCTTAGGCTACAGTCTTAGTAGCCTAAAGGCGGCTCACAGAATCCGGTTACGGCCAACGGCAGTCTTCACACAAACTCCGTTGACCGTATCCGGGTGAATTTTCTCGGTTTCGACCGGCTTCCGGCTTAAAATTGTTTTAAGTAAGCCAGATTGCCGTGGTTGTCGGTGATGGTGTTCTTGCTGCATGTGTGAAGACTGCCGTTGGCCATAAGCCGGATCGTAAGGCGTAACCGGATTTTGTATGAAGCCGCCTTAATAGTTAATCCGGCATTGTGACGATGGAAAATATTTTTTCGTCCACCCTGCTTCGATCCAAAATACAGAAGTCAGTTTCTTGAGGTCTAAGTTATTATCCTGAAACGACTTAGTGATAAAATTCATAATCTGCGACAAAGTATCATCTGGCATTTACTGCAGATCAAGAATACGTACTCTTATGCGCCTGATGGATGACCAGGGGAAACAGTTTCAACTTGTTATTTGAAGCATCAACCGAGAAACTCTAGTACGGTATGCTGCTTATCAAAGATTGCCTAAAGCAAGAGTGCACAACCTGCGGCCTTTGACAATATTTTATGCGGTCTTGCACATGTAATTCAAAATGCAAGTTATGGCGGCCGTGCATGAATAAAAAACACTTTGTTTACTGTATGAGGATACCTAGTAGAACGACGGCCAAACAGACGTATGGAAGCAATGCAAAAATACTGTAGCTTGAAATCACCGGCGCCCGCAATTCATACAAATAAGTGTAATGCGGCCGGCAATATCCAAAACGTTGTGCGCCCATGGCCTAACAAAGTAGGGATAAAACGTGCAACACCGGCTTTTGAAAGAGTTTCAGTTTGAAGGTATGGAAATGTGGCACGTCTAGATTTCAGGGCTTCGGTGCTCTTAAGCTTGGTTCACGTAGAAATATAACCAAAACAATAAATTCAACTCCACTGAAGAAAAACGTGACAATTGCGAGCTACGCTGGCCTGTTTCAAATGATAAAGAATAATGAATAACCTACGATCTTTCGCAACATAACATACGACAACATTTGATGCCTAGAACTCTAAACGTAGAACGCGACCGCAAAACCAGAAGTAAAACCCTGGCTCTAACTTAACCCTAACAATCCGTTAAATGACGGACAATGGTCGATCGCCTCGCCACTTCATCATGCGGTACGATTGAAAACGGTGAGACAAACGTCACAAAAAGCACTGCACAATAGTCATCGTACCAATAGTATATGGTAACTAGAACTGTCATTCAGTATTTGCTTTCAGAGACATATATCTGTGTTCTGATGGTTTTTACTATAACCAAATAGCCCAAAAACAACAAATGAAAAATATATAAAACAAGGACAAGTCTTACAAATAAGGACGATATGGCAATTCTATGCCTAATCTGAACTCGCGTTTTAACTTCACCTTTCCAGTAATACGACTACGCAGTTATTCTCTGACTTTGAAAATATTTCTTGCTGCTTCTGAATAAAATAGCATTGGCTGGCGTAAAAGTCTGGTTACACTTTAGCACAACAACTGCCAAAACTGTAATGATTTTGAGCTAAACGCAAAGTTGCAAATTTTGTGGCGCATCATTACATTAAAAATGTAGCCTACATAGAACGATTGGGATACAAGTTATGAAAAAACGCAACCACAAGTTCGCTGTGCACAACAGAACCTTCACGGTATAAAGCATGTCTACCAGTGGTGTTGGCTAGGAGTGAAAGCGCACCCCAAAAAATTTTGATTTGTCGAAAATCCCTCAAAATTCGGGAACAGATGTTTCATCAGCTTCAAATGAAACCGAATGAAATACGTCTGAAATTTTTGTTGGTCTTCATTTCTTTTTATGTCCTTCTTTTGGTCTTCAAGGAACTTCTTCATGGAGTGTTTGGCGCACAAAGACTTTTTGGGCAAGTTTGGTGAAATTTGGGCAAAATTCCTTCGCACTCACAAAAATCTGCCTGCTCTTGCACTTAAGATGTCTACAGTGTTCAACTCTTGCCAAGAAAAACTTATGACGGTATGAAATACACCACGCATCAGCGTTTGAAAAGCCCTGCGACCACTACGCAATTTATACAGCTTCTCGCATCCGCATGCTATAACAAATATCACGTTCTTACAGTAAATTGTGCTCACAGGCCACAAAAATGCAAGATAGGCCATTGCAATGGTGAAGCAAAACTGTGCTTATCTTACCGCTTTCCCAAAGCATTGGTTCGGATCATATGCGCACCGTTGGAGAAAGTATTGCCAACAACCTTTGCCAAGTGCGATGTGGTATAAATCGGTCGGTTTTTGACAATGTTAGATGCTATTTCGTCAGCGTAGGTTTCTTCGCCGTATTTCACTATTAAAACCAAACGCAGCATTGAAAAGAAGACTATGGCATTTCACAACAAACTTTCTCGCGGTAATGCCACAAGGGGGTGAACAAAACGATTGGCTTGAAGCAGGATCTAAGTAAGTGAATATGCGAAATGGCCAACTGAAAAAGTGTGTGATGTTTAAGCGCAATTACTGAATCAATGAGTCCGTGTTGACCGGTTGATCCGCCGCCATGCACATCAAAGGACAAAGCACGCACCAGAGGCCCATCCGATTTGGTTGCGAAACTTCGCAAATTTATTTACTCGAGTCAACCATCCTATCTGCAACATAGTTTTCTTCACGCGACATGTCAAAGCACCTAATAGAAACGTTCTGTTTGGAAGAGTTGGCCTAATCTTTACGCTTGTTCCTATCTATAGTATAATACGGACACAACTGTATAGGTACTGGCAAATCATCTTGCAGGATGATTTCAAAGGGTATCGTTGGACAAGATGCAGGTAAATAAACGTACTTCACTATACTGGAATAGAAAAAACTCGCCAATCGTATTTCAAAGCATGGTTATTCGTATTTGATAGGTTCAAGAAAATCGTTCTCAGTTCCAAAAATTCCGCTGCACACCGATTAGGAAGCACTTCCATAGGTAATGTGCAGCTGAATCTGACGTTTTGGTTGCTCTTTCGTGATGAACTCGCATAGCGTTATAAAAAATATTGACAGCTTGTCTAAAAAAATCTGAACTTGCATTGTGCTTGAGAAGCAGGCCTGTAACCAGCTTGGGACACTTGGGGGATAAGAATTTTCTGAGAGGTGCCCACATTTTTGAAACTATGTCCAACACATTTTTCCAGGGTGGGCCAAGCCCCCCCTAGTTACGGGCCTGCTGAGAAGAAAACTCATTTGTAATCACGGACGCCAGAGAACAGGGGCGTTCCTACCCTGCCCTTTCAAAAGAAGGTAAACGGGGGCAGAAGTGCCTTTTCATAACAGTATCACAGGTAATTCCACGGTTTATCAAGATCGATTTGAAATAAATTCATTGCAGCTATTCCACCACACAGAAAATTTTGAATGTTTTTTACGTTATCATCTGTTAGGTCAACATTGTTGATGAACACAAACAAACATAATTGGTAACGATTTTTTTGTTTTTTATTAGTTTCCACTGCCCTCAAATCTCTAACTGCCCTATCGCTGATCCAGCGTCCTTGTTTGCAGTATCAAGCTTTTTGTTGATATTCGCATGGGAACAAAAAAAAACGAATGGCATATCAACTACAGCATTGTGGGTGGATACCATTACAACCAGGCCCATAGCCACGGGGCAGTGCCCCCAAAATTGTGTTGTGACCAGAAAAAATTTGTTTCAAACATATCTTGAAAACAAAAACCTTTCCCTCTGAAACCTCATAACCTGGCTATGGGCCTGGTTATAACACATGTGGATGATGGTAAAAACAAATGAAAGACAGATCTGCAATGAGAGGAAAACTATCTCACCACCAGAACATTCGCATTAGCAGTTCATTAATATAGTTAATCACATGCAATTCAAACTTACATAGAATGGCAGCAATGTCGTTTTTACTCAAGGTGTTGATCACATCAGCTGCTGTTGGTTGTCCAGAATGTCTTAAATGCAGAATAGTGTGAATACTAACCAACTCAGTACACAAAACGAAAATGTACATGATTTTATTTTGTAGGCTTGTAACTCAAACATTTCCTGTTTCCTGCAACATTTATATAACCAATGGTTATACTGACTATACATGCCACTTTTATTCCACTGAAAAGGTGTCTTTGCAAGACATATTGCAAAATAGGTTCTATATCCGCTAGCTTAGAAGGTGCGAGATGAGTAAATGTCCTTGTATTCAGTTTTTGTTTCACAAGGTGACTGTTTGTGCAAGTACCAAATACACTTGTTTTTTCAGCAGATTTTGGCCACATCAGCAGATAAGCCATTGATACAGCATGACTCAAAAGATGAAGTGCAATCTGAAATGAAAACTGGTGGAAACCAGTATGGAATGTGTTACCAACATTTGCACAATGCAACAGTTCACAAAACTGGGGCTGGCATATAAGGCTTGACTGTGTTGTTGCCACAAGTGCAGACGTGAAGTTTAGACTAGTTATTCACTCCTATTCTGAAATTTTGGATGCTTTTTCTGCAAACCAAAAAGCAGCAATCCAAGACTTTCAAAACATGTGCTACAGACAAGATGACCAGCGAAATGCTGTACCATATGCTCATTAGAGCTTCAATGAAAGTTATTTGCCAGCAAACATTTGGTTATGATTTCCATCATAAATGCAACTAAACTTTTCTCTAACCTCTTTCCATCCATCCTCATATCCAGTGGTCCATTTCTGGAAATAGAAAAGCCTCTTGCCCCATCATCAAACTGCATGGAAGAGCATCCAGAATCGATCAAAACTGCATCAATTTCAGTGAATTTAAAACTGGTGTTTTCAATCAGTTTTTCAACTTCAGAGAAACACCCAAGCAGTGGCGTCACCCTTCCACTGCAAAATATTTCTTGCATCAAAAGTTAATTTTCAGCACAGGCAGTGGCATATCAACCACAGAACTCAAGTGGTTCAGAGAGGAAGGTAATTTAGAGCAATATACAAGATGAATATTTTCAATATTAAATAAAAAGGTACCCATGACACAAACTACAAGTTAAGTTGAAAATCAAAGATATCATTTGAATTAGATTTAAAATATTTACTGACAGGTAAAACGTTTTCCACTACAAAGAGTAAAAGAGGTATGTTGGGTTGTAAATTACAAGATGAGAAACTTTACAGTGACTGAACAAAAGTTCTACATGCAACCCAAAACTAAAGTTAGTGCAATAAATACATTGTTAAGTTCATCAACAAGTAACAAACAAACATCCTTTTCAAGCATTAAATTGCCAATGCATAAAAACATGTTTCTCATACCAGGTTTCTACTTTGTTTCATATCTGTTCGCCTTTGATACCTCGGTACTACATTTTACAGCCCAGACAAATTTTGCCAAGACAGCTGTCAATATATCGGTGACCTGCTCAACTGGAAAGACCACCTGATTAAAACCTAGGAATTGAAAGGAAATTATCATGTTTCACAATGTGGTAGCAGATGTGAAAGAACTTTACCCAACTTGTGCAGACACTGTGACTGAACCTCTTGAATGTGCTTTTGGAGAGACATTCCATCTTTAACACAAGGGAAAATTTGCCTTAACAGCGTTGTCATCCAATATGGCAACCAATTATATACCAAAAAACGAATATATAACTGGCGATAATCACTCCATTTTTCATTGACAAACATTGCTGTGCAATACATGCTACAACTGATTGCTTATGTGCATAAGAGAGGTAGAATTTTTGATAAATTCATTGCTGATATAATTAGGATAACCACATCAGAAGTGTCAAATGAATGCACTCGACAGGTACTAACTTCACCATGTGCCCAAGTCTGCACAGCTGAACAAATGGGCGAAGTGGAATTCCTGGATATTAATCATTACACAACTACTGAATATGATTTTGGATTTGTCACTAAAGACTTTGTAAAACCAAGTTTGGAAGCTATGTAAGCAGCAATTGTAAATAATGCTCAATCAAAGACAACATTTAAGACAATCTTATTTGGAGAAGCAATAAGATTGCAGAGATGCAACCAAAGAAAGTTTGCCGCAACAGCCAAAATTGACTTAAAGAAGTGATCTGCTCAAACTTTCCTTTGGGCATGACAAATGACATGATATATCATCAGTTTGGGAAGAAAGACTGTACCACCCAAAATGTGACAAGAAATATGACCCACAGGTTTCGGCTAAATCATCTCATCCCCAATCCAATAACTCCATCACACAAAAAATTACCTTAAATAGGAAAGCAATGATTACCTACAAAAGACCTACCACAATTGGAGAAAAACCAACAAACTTCAAGCACGTTACTTTAAGTAAGACAGAAAAACACACTGAAACATACACTTCGTGGTTGCCACAAAAAGCACAGTTAATCCATGGTCCTAATAGTTTTACAAATAATGGCAAAAAGTTAACTTTACCACTGAAACAAAATCTGATATATATGTGTAAACTATGGTATTTATGTGGCAATTTGTGTGATATCCCATCTGTAGTACGTTGGCCAAACATAAAAACAAATTTTCCACGAAATGGCTAATACACCAAGAAAATTTGATCAAATCAGGTAACAGGGATTACAGCAGCCAAATGTCCTTATCAGGGCACAATTTGGTGTTCCATGGCATCGTAAATAAACCAACTATCTATGGAGCTCACACTGCTACGTTTGTAGAACCCAGTTTTTACTCTCTGGAAACCTGTGAAGATAAATGGCTGAACAAACTTATCGCACAAATCAATATTCAAAGCATGATCCTCCTTCATGTGAAATTTTCTTGTATCCATTTGAGTTGTTCATTGATGTTTCTTATTTAGCCCTGCCCACTTGTTTGACCTTTTTTGTCATCCATGTAGGTTCGTTAGTGATGTTGGTACTGATGTGATCGGAAAAGCCTGAGCGACATGTGCACAAAGCTTCGCACTGTGTCAGTAAGCAACAATAGAGTTTATGTGCCATGATCACTCTAGCATTGCTTGTTTGCGCCACGTATAAATATATTGTTGTTCTTTGCACACCTCCCGTTTGTGGTGAATCACACAATCAACACAACTCTAATGTTGAGGTTGCAACAGTACCTTCCTTCACAACATATAGCATTTAATTTTGAAGGTGCTCCCTGGATCACATCTGTCAAAGTGGCAACCTTACCAATGCAAATCTGCTTACAGATACTACCAATTCTTTGTTTAGAGTTATCATGGCATGATTCTGTCAATGCGAGTTTGTTGTCAATGTGAGTTTGCACAGTAATTGGTGTCAGATAGTTTTTCATTCTTCCTAAGTGTGGTTGCTTGGTAATTGGTGTCAGATATTTTTCCAGTTTTAGTGAAAGTAATTATTTTTATTTTCCAGTTTTTACTCGCCATTACCACATCATATGTTTTAGTTCATTCATTTTAGTCTTGAGATTGATTGCTTTCTATGCTCTTACTTTAGCTTTTAACTCTTCACCACTAAGCATTGCTTGCAGATTTTAGGACTAAGGATACATAGTGTCACATGAAGTCAATTTCCTATTTAAAAAATTTGCTGATTTATTAGACTTTGTTGCCTTTTTGGATACCAGCTACTTATTATGCTGCAAATGTCCAAAGAGACAAAAGGCCTAAAATGCTGAGGAGGATATGATAAACACAGACACATAGATTACATCATTATGAGGTTATTGTGGTTGAATAGCACAGCTAAAAGATGCAAGAATAACTCACCAGTACATATTTTTAGCAATTACTCACCAGTACTCTTCCGAATATTTTTTTGCTCTGGCAAAAGCAACTTCATCCCTATCAAGAGCAATAATATGAGTAAATGGATATCTTTCAAGAATTGCTTTGCTATGGCCACCCGCACCAAATGTCATATCCAATACAATGCTGTCTGTTTTTAGCTGCAGCTGCTGTATTACTTCATGCAACATCACGGGAATATGAAGCTGAGAGGTCTCTGATTGCAGCAAATCCACTGTTTCATTGAAGTAGCGAATGCAACTGTATGACCATGCATTTCCAATTTTACAGTGGGAAAAGTTCCTGAAAACTTTGAAAAAAGACATAACTACTCACAAAAGTAAGCAAAATTGACCTACTGACAAATGTAAACAAAACCGTTTTTAGCACTATTCACAAAAAATTTATCTCATCAGCAGACAATAAAAACATTATAATAACAAACTTAACATAAAAATTTAATCCATAATTCACTGTGCAACTACGCTGAGAAAGCGAATATCACTCATGGGTAGATGACAACACAAACAGAGAATTTTAGAAACTAAGTTTTATTCTTTACATTGCTTTAACCAACTTAAGAAATCATCATTCAGTACATTTATTGCATGTGGCGAGCACACGCAAACAATTTAAATTTATTTTAGTGCTGATGGTAACAAAACTCCATACTGGTGAATAATAAGAAATGTTGTTATTGCAAATATGCAATGAAATAACAATATGAAGCAGGTTTTTGTGGTATTTGATTTGATTTTGCAAACAGACACAAAGTCCACAGTACAAGCACACACTGTATGCACAACACAGATTGATCAGAACAGACACAACAGAATGTTATACAACAGTGTTGGAGGCAGAACCACAACTACACTTTCTTAACACTATTGTTCGCTACCCCAAAACACTTGGTGCAACACTACTCTAGAGTAGGGAGCTGAGTCCAACACTGGTCAAGGCTAGGCAAAGTATGAATGTGTTGCGGCATGACATGCCCTCAAGCGAACAAACACTGTAATGCCTGAGCATTCAGTCACAAAGCAAAATGCGATTGTAGTGTTCAAAGAATAAGGATGAATATAAACAATCTGACTTCATCAAAGGGCGCAGCCATACAATGTTAGACTTTCTGCATATTTTCAAAAACAGATACACATTTTTCTCAGTAAGGTCTCAACCACAGAAATAGGCCAATAAGGCCCCAAAGGCAAGTATTGATTTTATCACCAAAATAAAATCTTGGGCACACTATGTGCAAAACATATGGCAGTTCAAATAAGTTATTGCCACACTTTTTAAGTTGACAAAAAATCTTAAACAGCTCCAAGTTTCTTATGCACAAGATCAATCAACATGTTAAGTCGTTCATAGAAAACAAGCATAATTAACATCACTGGTTCATTCCAACTGCAAATGATACAGAAATATTTATTCCTTTATAGCCTTTTCAACACCAGGACTATACAATTCAAAACTAAATATAAGCTTCACAAAGCACCTGGTTTGTTTTAAATTTAACAAATAGCAAGATCATAGACAGTGTGGAAAATTTAAGAATAAACTGAACTGCCAACTACAGGGTGACTCAAAAAGATGCGTACCCATATTTTGTTAGATAAAAAACCCATTTTTTAACAAATGTCTTTTCTGTTGCAGGACGTGATAGGTGAATCTATGGATGATCGTTTGCAGCTATAGTTGCCCCAAAAAT
>JGI24022J15233_10004749_pt1 | contig 14142 bp, 9 predicted proteins | sample Ectturendosymbi2_FD_15233 | JGI IMG/M metagenome (IMG submission 15233) | reverse complement strand
AGCGCGAGCAAGCAATAGTAAGAGAGATTGCGAGCATGATCTCTATTGTTGCTTGCTGCCACGGTGCGAAGCTTTGCACGCATGCCGCTCGGGATTTAGGAGCTTTAAAATATAAGGAAGTTTTCGACAATTGCTAGTGACCGCCAAGCATTTTTACGAGGGTTTTCAAGGTAAGTGGAAAATATTTGTTCTGCATTTAAACGTCATATCTGAGAACCATAAAAAATTCCAGCCCTCAACTTTTTAGTGCTCAGCGCAGGGAACTTTCACACAAATATGTAAAGCAGTCACTTTTCCCTATTTAAAGCTTTTGCAAACTGTTTTCATACTTTGATATGGAGAGGAAGAAGTAACACCTCGTTTGGATTAATCAAAGAAAAGTGTATAATATTTCTTTTACCAATCTCAAGTCTTTCTTTGCCCAACTTTCCCTAGTCCAATGCTCTTGGCAAGCAAAACGGATGCGATATTTGGAATCAGCGCCCCCCAAAACCCCCAAACCGTTACAAACTTCAAGTCCCCAAAAATCCTGTATACCGGTGTAATTAATTAATCAAGCATTCACAATCAGCAAGGTAAAATTCGGCGAAAACATATTTTTGCAAATATCTTCAAAATTGTTGACATTAGACAAAACCTAACGTCGAATTCGGTTTGAGCGACCCAAAAAACATCTGAAAACACAAAAAAATCAGATAAAAATTTGTTGTCTGGTGTTGTTATTACGTCACAATGCCTATCCACTCACACGCCCAAGTCACAATAGGCATCTGGTACTTAAAAGACAGTCGGTCAGCAGTGATGTTCTAAGGCAGGGGTGTACAACCATCCAGCACTGCTGGACCAAATGCGTATAACCAGGTTGGTCCACGGGTCGCACTTGCCTGTATCAAGCTCTACTACTACGGGGAGAAAACTCGCTGGTCACCTACGGAAGATTGGCAATACCCTTTAAAAGCGGTAAAGCTTACTTCAAAATCTGGATCTGGACCTTTTCCGTGGGCCACAAAATTTCAGCTCCCGGGCCACTTTTGGCCCATGGGTTGCACACCCCTGTTTTAGGGTATTGGAGAAACGAGCATCGTTTCCCTCGTCTGAAGGCTGCTGCTCGAGAACTCCTGGGTACGACAGCGACATCGGCTCCGTCGGAACAAGTCTTTAGGCGTGCAGTCGAATTGTACAGCACGAAACACTCCAATCTTGGCATACGAATTTTTGCTATTCTTATTTTCATGAGAATTAATCCACATTTGGGCATGAATTGAATTTGAATCAAAGTTGCTTGATTTGAGTGAATGTAATTCTAATTTTAGTTCAATTTCTGGTTTTCGCAAATCCGCTAATTGTAATTCTAATCTAATTTGTGACAGCTGAGTTAGCTCTAATTTTAATTTAATTTAATTCAGAAAAGCGAAAAAAATTTTAGTTGTCTCAGTCTGCCAATAACTGACAACCGCACACTGGCCGATGCGTATCAGATTTTCAGCGAACACGACATATGGCCTTTAGTTTGCGAACGCTACGCACAGCTCAACTGCTTCCGGGAAACCTACACAATCCTGCAGTCGCATTTTTTGAAAGTAAGCAGCAGGGGTTGTTACGACAAAATCACATAAGCGTCGCAAGACACTGTCGACATCCTGATCAATTACAGGTATTAAGTTTTTTTACGTTGCGGGAGAAAAATGTATTAAAAAACAAAAAAAATAGTTTCCACCACAAACCTTGGTGAGAGCGTTTGTACGGAACTTCACTTTAAGGTGTATGCTGCTTATTACGCGCTGGAGCAGTGGTTCCCAACGTTTTTGTAACCGCGGACCGGTCAACGCTTGATAATTTTACCGCGGCCCGGGTACTCTATAATGGTTGTTAATTTTCTCTCACTTCATTCACGCAACGGTGCTTCCATGGGAGATCTTGATTTTTTTTTGAAATCAAAAAAATCAGATTTTTTTATTTAAATCGGATTTTCTTGATTTAAATCAGATTTTTTTTGATGTTTTGATTTGATGTGTCGAGGGTGGCCACCTAACAAGTAGTAATTTTTTAATTTTAAAAAGTTTGTTTTCATATAATTTTTGTGCTCTGTTTTTTTTCTAGTGCAGCAACTAGAATTCAGCTGAACTTTCATTCAAACTTACTTTGCACTTATGCATCACGCTCAGGGGCGTAACGAGGGGGGGCAAGGGGGGCACAATTCCCCGGGCGCCAATTCACTATGGGGGCGCTGAATCACTGCAGGGGCGCCGAACTACTGCTGGAGGCGCCGAAAAGTCCCAACAATGTCACAAGCACTTTCTTCAATACAGTAAATTTGCCTTCGAAAGAACTCAGATTTGACCATAGGGGCGCCAAACTTCGACCATGGGGTCGCCGAATTTGTTTTTTGCCCCGGGCGTCATATAACCTCGTTACGTCCCTGATCACGCTTTAGCAAATCAGTTCATAACACCAGTATCGGTGTACAAAACGACATATTTATTGTAATGACAATACTCAAACCATCAGTTCATTAACTTCATTAACACTTATGGCACGTTAAGAAGCTTGTACAAAAATAGAAGCTTGCTAGCCTTTTTGGTGTGAAGTCTATTGTTAAAATTGATTATTTTAACACAGCTTTCACTAGCACAGCTTCTGCAAAAGCATAAATTACATCCATAAAATGGTAAAAACCTGTAATATGTGTTATTATTAGAGATCGACCAAAATGGCTTTTTAGGAACCGATGGCGATATATCGGCTAATTATGGATTGATACCGATAACCCATATTTCCAAATTTTTTAAATCTTGTTTTCTGCTTCATTATCAAAATATAACATATTCTGTGCTTTACCTTTTTGAAAAAAACTTAAAAAATCAGGTTATATGAGCTAAAATTTTTCAAATTGTAGCAATTTCAATATTTTGCTATGATTTTTAATTAATCTGATTAGGGATGATACTTTTGTTTCGACTGCGACGTGTGCTCGATGGTTCATCTTGTCTGCTTGTTTATTAAAACACACCTGCCATCGTTGCTGCAAGGCGACTGTCTTGATTTGGTTTGTTATGCTTTCTTGCGCAAGTTGGCTACATGCTTAAGGAATATAACAGTATTTTGTCAAGACCTACTGAAGCCGATAATATCGGCCATTTTGGCCAATTCCGATGTATCGGTGAAACCGAAATATCGGCCAGATATATCCGCCAGGCCTATATATCGGTCTATCTCTAGTTATTATGAATCTGAATCAAAAATATGTTTTAAAACTATTATTTCTATAGTCAACAGCCTACATACCTTGTATTTGCTGGAAATTAGATAGAAGTTTTACTTTGTGCCATGCCCATAGCCATGGGGGCATTCAGGGACAGTGTCCCTAAATATTTTTGTGCCAACTGAATTTTGTTGTACCCAGAAAAATTTGTTTTAAACATATATATCGTAATGAAACAAAAATATTTCCCTCACAACAGATCATTTTGCCCTTCAAACCTCAAAACCTGCCTACGGGCTTGCTTTTTGCCACAAGTTTGAAAGTGTAGGCTGACATAAATGCAGGCCCATGGCCTGCTTTATGTCAGCCTACACTTTCAAACTTGTGGCATTCTGACAGTTCTNACTTCTGAGTCTGCAAATGTTAGTGATTTCAGTCCACATATTATTTTTGCAGTTGGTTGGCATAGAATCTGTGACCTCACAGTTGCCATGATTGATAAAACTCTAGTTGCTTTTATAAGTTGTGTTGTCATAAAAAGTCTCTACCTTCTTTAATAATGAGTAAAACCGATTAGAACACCAATTCAATGTGTCATAAAAATCACAGAAAGCTTCAAAACTGCGTATGATTTTTTGCTTGATTTTTTTTATTTTTATCACTGATTTAAATGAAACGATTTAAATCAATCAACCCTGACTAGAAATAGCTGAACTGTCATTCAAAAATTTTTGCGCTTATGTAACATCCCTTAATTCAAATAAGTTCATAACACCAGTACCAGCGACTGTCAATTTAGTTATTTCGTTGACACTCATGGCACACATGCATAAAATGTAAAAACCTATAATCATATATCTGTTTCATGAATCAAAAATATGTTCTATAACTATGTTTACAGTCAACGGCCTTCATAATTGATGGAATTTAAATGCAACTTTAACTTCATGCCAGTCTACACTTTCAAACTTGTGGCAATATACAGTTATGACTTCTGAATCTGCAAGGGTTAGTGATTACAGTCCACATGTCATTTTTGCAGTTAAATGACATAGAATCTGTGACCTCGTGGTTTTAATTTGTGTCGTCATAAGAATTCTTTGCCTTCTACACTAATACTGTATAGGCTATGTGTCATAGACATCACACAAAGGTCTAAAACGACATGATTTTTTATTTTTATCGTTTTATTTAAATCATTATTTTTTTGCTTGATTTAAATCAATCAACCCTGGCATTGACCAATCAAATGCCCTGAAAACGAGTGGTGGCACCACCCGCATACATTTCGCGGCCCGGTACCGGTCCGTGGCTCGGGGACCACTGCATTAGTGTTTGGCACTGCTCAGATACTACGATGATTGTACCTCAGAAGCACTTGGTCTTACAGAGGATCTTTCACCAAATAAGGAGTAAAGAATTATTTGCTGGAAAATAGTCTCAGCACCAGATTGCAGTTTGGGATAAGTTTGAAAAAAAACATGAAAATTTTAGTGTAGAAGCCAGTGATGAAGTCGAGACCATAACCTTCGAGATCGAGACCTCATTAAAGCTTCGAGACCGAGACTTCATAAAAAATTCCGCGACCTGGATTCAATACTTGAAATTCAAGACCGAGACTCGAGACTTCAAAATCTGTGGATTTTGCCGAAATTTTTCGAAAAACTGTCGTCACCGCTTCGAAGTGGAATTTTTTCGAATTTCTGGCATTTCCCGACCTGTTTTGGTTGTTTCTCACCTGCAAATATAACAGAGAAAAAACTCGTTGAATTCCAAAAGTTTTACTAAGCCATATCCTTGCAGTATTCAAAGTCTCAAGACTTGTGACGGGAGACCTGTAGCCTTCGAAACCGAGACAAGACCTGAAACCTTCGAGACCGAGACTCGCAAAAATGGGTCTCGAGACGGTTCTCGAGACTCCATCACTGATAGAAGCACTGCGTATCTACGCAATACAAACAAATTAGAAACTCGAAGCGTCAACATGGATTAACTACTGCGTCTTAACGGACCAAAATGTTCACAGTGAGATTGTTGTTCTCCCTAAAACCCAACATCGTTTCCGCTTCTTTTCTTCTTTGCACTGATCATGTATACACAGCAGGTGAATTGTGCCCACACGCATAAACGATCAATGGTAAAAACGAATTTCACCGATTGCTTCAGACGTTTTTCGCAAACAATGGGCGATCTACTGAAGTTAAATTTTGATGAGAATCGTTGACACATACCTTATGTAAAATATCTGTAGCGAGAGCTAGAAATGCCGTTTCAATGTTTATATTGTTTTTCGCGCTAGTCTCGTAAAACTTGATTCCATGCTCCTTTGCAATCTAAAAAAAAAGCGTGATGTTTTTATGAAATACAAACTATCACATTTAGTATTGCATCGTACATTGGGCAACTATAAACCGCACAGAAAGTACACTTATTATCTGACGTCAAAGGACTAACTACAAAAACGTCACCATTTCCCCTCTTTCTTTGCTGATCATCCTTTTGTCTTCCATATCACACTTGTTGCCAAGCAACATCTTCTCCACATCTTCGCTTGCATGCTGTCAAATGTCACAAATAACTGAAGACGCTAAAAAGGCAACACCTGCGCATTCACAGTTGTAAGCTACAATTACACAGCGTTGGTACAGCACAAAAAACCGAGAATGGAGATTTGATTTGGAATGATGCGCCCAGACTAAGTAGAAAGTACACAAAGAGTGAGTGCGATGGAGCGAAAAATCCATAAATCCGGTTAATGCTGTTTCAGACGGTGCCTTACGAAACTTCGATACGCAACGAAAATGCGTTTTATAGATGTATATATATATGTATATGTAAATAGTACTTGGGTGGCGGCAGCTGGCTACAGGCCAACGCCTGAATTGGTTTCTTGCCAGGGTGGCTTAGCGGGAAGAACGCTATGACGAATCTCTCACTGGTCGTAGATTGATCACCTGACCTTTTGATTGAGAGACATACACTACAATGTGAGCTACCGCTGAAGTTTCCGACGGATCCAACAGCGTTCCACCTACAAGCCGTTTTGAGCAGAATGCATGCCACTTAAAATCAAGAAATAGGAAACGAATGAATTTTTTGTGTTTTCTGTCGCATCAAGCGCTGCGAAAAGTGTCAATTCCTTACGTTGCTCAGCATTTTTCATAAGACGAAACTGTGTTGCTGAAAGTTGGGTGTTGATATACATTTGGAAAAATGACACTAAGTGGAGTAGGCAATTGTTGGATCGTGACTGCCAGTGTCCTGTTAGCGCGAGGTTCCTAGCAATCGAGTTTGAGATGAACACCAATTTGTCCAAACAAACAGTTTCGGAGTTAGCCACCCTCATGCTCGGCGTAAGTGAATGGGTGCAAGGAAAAGGTCCACGCTGGTGCTGCCATTTACTTGCCACAAACACAGCATTCACTACGAAGGTAGCTGCTTGGTCTCCGGCGCAAGCAAACGGAGACGCGCTCGTGACGCTCCAAAGGGAGCACAAAGTGAGTTGTGAAACTGAACCTGTAAGGATATGACGAATCAGCAACTCAAACGGAACCACACGTCAAAAAAGCGAACCATCCACGGAGATTTACCCTGACAATTACCGAAATGTATAACATCAACTAGTTCATCAAGTCAGTTAAAGTGACGAACTCGGCTTTGACTTCAGTTTTATCTTCGTGTCAAGGAAAGCAGAGCATGGATAATTTGAGGTCATAGGAAGCATGCTAGCAGATTAAAGTATTTGACAGCTGCGTGACAGCAAACCAGTTCCTAAGCATGCAATCTTCCAAGAACACAAAGTTGCCCTTCGAGTACACAAAGGTGGCGGCGATAGCTCAGTGGAGGACTGTCTGCCTCTGAATTGCAAGGATGGGTGTTCGACCCACGGCCACTGTGTGAATCGTCGTAGCGTTCCTTGGACAAGAGTACTCACCTTAACTGCCCCGGCAAAAAGCAAATTTCAGATAACGGCCGGCCGTGAATTGCCGTCACCAAAACAAAAAACACAAAGCTACTCTTCGCCTTTTATGCTTTACTAACAGCAATAAAAGTACGGCACACATAGAAGCGAAGTGCAGAAAAGACATCAATAGGAAATAACAATCTCAGACATGGCAACTAGCCCGTAGCTGCAACAAAGCGGAACAGGACTTTTCGGTCTGGCCGATTCGGTCTGGGCCGTTTTGGTCTGGGCCGTTTTGGTCTGGGGACATTTCGGTCACGACATTTCTGTACATAAACAACTGATTGCATTTGTTTATTTAAATGATTATACAGGCAGGCGAAATGTCAAGCTAGCTGGTGTGATAGCAATTCTCTTTTGAGGAGTCATGATTACGATTAAATCTGAATTGTCATTATTAGTTTCAAGTATTTGTATTCAATTGAAAATGTCGATAATGATTTAATTTGCATGCTAATGATAACGAAAATCATATGTTCATGCTGATTAACTGTTGGATCTTGTTTGTAGTTTTTTTTAATAAAACCTTTCGTTGATTTAAGTACGTTGGCATTAAAAAGTGAACATATAAGATTTCTGCGAGATTTCATAGCCTGACCGAAATGTCTCGAGACCGGAACGACCAAGACCGAAAAGTCCCGTGACCGAAGCGGCTCAGACCTAATCGAACAGACCGAAAGTCGCGTACCCGCAACAAAGATAGGCTGCCGAAGATGAAACACGTAAAAGCACACGCCGTTGCCTCTTGTAACATTAGAACAACTTTCACGAAGGTTCTGCAATATGTTGTTTAGTGTTTTTCTGTATGCAAGCAAGGCTTTACATGAAATTAATAAGGGCACTACTTCATACGAAACACTGAACACAAGTTTCCATTATATCCGGAAACTTCGACACAGTTACTAAAGCACTGATTGACAGCTATCACAATCAGGTTAGCGGTACCAGTGTCCAGTTATTGAAATTCCGTTAAGGACAGCGGAAGCCGCTTAACAAACTCCACGGATATGTCTATCCCTCTATGAAAAATAAGGTATATTGGGACAGAATTTTCCCACGTATTTTCAGTCGCAAAATCGCTGGTTAATACATCCCGACTCCATTTCACAAATCCATTTTCAATTCCCAAGGAAATTTGCTTTTAAACAATTGGGGATGTACCGTAATGATGACTTTGGTTTCAAACCGGAAACTGAATTGGCCGGAAGTAAAAATCCGGCCAAAATCCGACTTAACACTTTTTTGCAGCTGGATTTTTGTTTCAAATGCACTACAACATTCAAGAATTTAAGAAGATACAGATTGCATCTTACATAAATGGCCTTTCAAGTATAAGAATTGGAGCAAAAAACGGTTTGCCTAACTAGGTATTTGATTTCTGTGAGTAACGCTTCTTTATTGTAAAGGTTGACCAGTTTCTTTAAATCAGTGTGGGAAAACTGTTTGACTCAAGGGCCACACTGGATGCTAAAATTTGAAAGTGGTTCCAATCGGAGTGTAAAGTATTATAAATGAGACTTACACGCCATGACGTGAAAGGTATTGTCCTTCGGCTGGTAACAAACAATGTTGATGTAAGGTTATTGCATAAGTTATTTTACAAATGCGTTTATTTTACAATTCAGCAGAGAAAGCCTATTTCTATTGAGGGGGAAATAGCGTCATCAGTCTTCTTTTGAGCCAGTGCACTAAAGTTTAAAGTTAGCTTTGCTGCTATAAAGTGTTGACCAATCTTTGTTGAAATGTTCTTGACACTGAACATCTGCTCACACACACAGGCCAAACAAAACAGTGATAGCATCTTATGCATTAGTCAGGCAGAATCTTTGGCATTCCAAAAAAGTTTTCAGGAAACAAGTGCCACCTTCGCTTCCTCAACACCTCTGAACACTGTAAGCATCGCCGTATGCGGAATTGCAGTTTTAAATAATTTTCCAAGTATATACTGATCAAACTGCAGAAAAAGAACAAAATCGGATGCAATTACCCGCGAAACGGTACAAGATGATCAAGTGGCTAAGGTTTAGAATAAGCAGGAATTTACTTGAGCACAAACTGCGTAAAAATTGATGTGGCACTAAACCTTAGACTTAGGGTTAGTCGTAGCGAAGAAACGCAACTGTTAGGACAAACTTCCGTTTTTCTTCCACTTATGAGTCACTGAAAAAGTGCCCAGTAAAATATTTTGCGCAAGACCATGGCTGATTTCAGGTCAGCTACAATTTAAGCTCATTTTGATGAGAATAATCTGTGGGGCACTTGCTTCAAAACTGAAACATTCCCTGAGCCTGTACGACTTCCATCATCAATCACATGCTCTTGACAGACACTAACCATGTTGCTTGTGTAAAGATACATATTTTAAAGTTGGCTGCTTTGAAGGCCATAATTTTCTTTACCCTTATCATCGCATCAGCTCATGATCAGTGAATATAAACTGCAATCATCACACTCAAATCATACAAAACACAAACAATTGCAAAATGTAACTGTACAAAGTAGTTAGAGAAAATAGATGAAATCAATAATTGTTTTGAAGTTCTAAGACGAACTTCCTAAACATGGCCACATAAACAAAAAAAGTCACACACAGGTAATACCTCTTCTATATTTCGTAACCATTTTGATATGTTTTCAAAACTTTTTGCATTGGTTATATCATAGACAAGCATTATTCCATTTGCTCCACGGTAGTAAGATGTAGTGATGGTATGAAACCGTTCCTGGCCAGCAGTATCCCTGCAAAGAAATGGTATACAGACCACAGTTGCATTTGCAATTTAAAATTCAGAGTAAAAGAGCTGAAGTACTTAATTGACACCAGTTACTTGTTACAGAGACAAATTAGATACACAATTGTAAATACATACCACAAATGGCAAAAGGTCTGCAATAATGACATCCTGAAACAGCAGCAGACAATCGAATTCAGAGTAGTTATTCTGATGAATGCTTTGACCAGCTATGTCCAAGCAAATGGCTTACTGCGCCAAAAATTATATCACCATCACCACCTTTACCAGAGCTGCAGATTGAATGACATTAATGAGGGCTGCACATTGAATGGTTTACTTTGATGGGCTGCAGGTTGGACAAAGCTGGCTTAGACTAATCGCAAAAAGAATTCTTTTAGTAGAGCTGACAGATTGCATCAATGAAGACAATATATATGACAACAAAACATCTATGCAAAATCCCAATGCTGTTTTCCATGACTTAAGCTGCTTGCTGCAATCCATGCATTTGGAACATAAAACATTTTATGCTAAGTATTTTGATTTCTGTGTGTAGGTCATTCACATTATGAAGTTTCACCAGTTCATTCAAATTAAATTATTCTTGTTATGTTACAAGGAAAATATCTGGTATATCATCATATTACATTACCAAACAAGTCATCCGATATCAGGAAAAACCTGAAAAATTGATGAAATAAAAGCATTTAGGATCTGGTGGATTTAACTCATTTTCAGGTATTTCCATAACCACAAATAAATCATGAGTTCCAGTTAGAATTTTAGTACATTCCAGCAAGCATGTCATTTTTAAGGTAAACTTTACATATGTTTACTTTACATTCATCTAAAGGCTTTAACTGCTTATTTAAAATGACTCGATTGATGAAAGAATATAATTTTTAAAGGGGTTTTAGCTTNAACCATGAAGTGGAATATCATACGCTGTCTTTTGATGATANAATCAATGGAAATGTAAATAGCATCAGGTTTTCTAGCTTCTGCCTAGAATAGCTTATGAATCAGTACTTCTGCAAATTGCCAGGCNNATACAGAAAGAGAAATGAAAATGAAATTCAGATGCTGAAAAACTTCGACAATGCTAAAAACAAACCACCAAAACAATTACTGAAATTGATTTAATTGTAATAATATAAAATTTGGAAAGGTGTAAAGTAACAACATACTCCAGTAACTGCCATAATTAGTGTACTTCTTGATGGAACAGAAATTTAGTACATCTTTGGAAACAATTGAGCATGTTTTTGTTTTCTGAAATTGCTATAATTTTATGCATTGAAGTGTGAAAAAACAGTTGCTTTTCCACTAGCTCGACCAATAAGCTTTTTTGGCCGATACCATGTTTTTCATTGCTTATCACCGATGCCAATACCGACATTTTTGCAAAACTCAACGCAGAGCTGAAAGGCATTACAGTACATTTCTTCCTTTTGTATGTAGGCCACACAAACAAAAAAAATACTACAAACACAATTATAGCGCAGATTATCATTGTGATAAGTTAGGAACAAGCGGTGTCTATTTTGCCACATGAGGCAAAATAATTATTTTTTACCCAATCAAGGCAATAAAGTGCAATGGGTTAACAAAAGTTCTTAAAACAGACAAACAAAAAACCACAATCTAAGCAAAATCTTCACAAATCATTTCATGGGTTGAACAGATATTAACCTTTCCAGTGGGCATAAGAGAAAGAGAATTCGTATCACCTTCACTGTTAGGTGGATTTGGCTGAAAATCCTATATTTTCGCACCACTTCGCAACTCCATAACTCGCTAGTCGATTGTACTAGAGAGCTATTCAAACTCTCAACAGACTTCGCGAGTCTTCTATTTTGCAATGAAATTTTTTTAAGTTTTGGGTTTCAGGTTTTATGTGGGTGAGGTCATAAGTGGGATAGGCTTTAGGCCATTTTGGCCAAAGTTACTTGGCTCTGAGCCCCAACAGCAAGGTGGAAGTATTTCATTCGTGTTTTCAGTGGAAACTAGGCCAAAATCCAAGTCTTTTGAGCCTTTGATTGGTTTCTAGGGCTTCTGGTCCAAAACTTATAGCCAGAAAACCTGAATTTGGATTAAAATTGCATAAAAAGATAAATTACTGGTAATTTTACCCAAACTACCAGAAACCTTAGAAAGCCAATCAAAGGCTCAAAAGACTTGGATTTTAGCCTAGTTTCCACTGGAAACATTAGCAAAATACTTCCCTCTTGCAGTTGGGGTCAAGGGCAAGCAACCTGGACCAAAATGGCCTAAAACCTACCCCACTTATGATGTCACCCACAAAAAAACAAAAACCTAAAAAAATTTTTGTCATTGCAAACCAGAAAATTTGTCGAGTATTTTGAGGGTTTCAACAGCTCTCTAGTACAATCGATTGGCGAGTTCTGGAGTTGCAAAGTGGTGCGAAAATAGCAGCTCAATGCATGATTTCATAGTACAATATTGTTCATACACCGGCAGCGAATGTGTTAAAGGGAACACTGTTTGCAAATTAAGGTCTAAATGACTACTGGGTATGCATGTTTATAGATATAAGACACTAGAGATAGACCAATATACCAACCTGGCAGACGGCTGATATTTGGGTTTTACTGATACATCAGTGTCAGCCAAAACAGCTGACTTTATTGGCTTCAGTAGGTGTTGACAAAACACTGTCATATTCCTCATGCATGCAGACCACTTACACAAGTAAGCACAACGAACCAAGTCAAGACAGTTATCTTGCAGCAATGCTAACAGGGGCATTTTTCATAAAGAAGCAGACAAGATGAACCATGGAGCACACGTCGGCCGTCACAGCAGAAACAAAGCATCATCATTAATCATGTTAATTAAATATCACAGCAAAATATTGCAACTGCTGTAATTTGAAAAAAAAAATCAGCTCATAAATCCTGATTTTTGAAGTTTTTGAAAGAGGGTAAGGCATAGAATACATTATGTTTTTGACAATGAAACAAAAAACATTTAAATTTTTGGAAATACCTGTTATCAGTATCGGTCCACGAATGGCCAATACATCAGCATTGGTATCGGCCTCAAAAAGCCATACCAGTCAATTCCTATAAAGGAACACCCCTGTGCTTCAAGTTACAAGGGAATGTATGATTTATCAGTAACATGGTGTGGTTACCTATAAAATCTGTATCTGCAATGACCAGTACACATTTAATATACCCTGGCCTAAATGGTTTTGAGCAACAAATAGTCCTTGTGCTAACTTCACAGTCAGATACAGTATACATTTTTGGCTATTTCACCCTGAGGTTTGACAGCTAAATACGTTGTTTTTTTCATGAAAATAACCTTGCTTTACATTTACATAAAACAACCATGTTTTTGTGCAACTGAAAGTGCTGGTGGCATCAAACCTTGTTGTTACCTGAACAACACTGAGCAATACCAATCCAACATAAATAGCTATTCTTTGCTTCCAAAATGTAACTGAATTCATGCAATGCTGTTGGTGGTCTTGTTCTTGGTAAAAGTTTAATGCACAGGTAATAAGATTGCTAAGACAACATTCAGAGGTAATACAGCCATGAAGATGGATAATGAACACCTTCTATACATACGTACAACATTGCCATTAACATCACATATAGCCCTAGGCCCAGTTAGCCATGCAATTACTTTAAAACATCTTCCAATACTAATGTTACCAGCTGGTCAGGTCATCTGAAAAAATCTGCCAGTGGTAGGAACTTGTCCTTGACACGTTTGAATATAATCATAGAGATCAGTAAAAAAGTACCATAGAACTCGTCTAATTCGTCATCGTCTAACTCGTCAATTCGCTTAATTTGTCACTTTTTCATCGTTCCCGGCAGAATCCCTATCTTTTGTGTACATTTCTGTTCGTCTAATTTGCCATCGTCTAATTCATCAATTTGCTTAATTCGTCACCTCTTTCTATCCCTGAGAAGCATTTTGTTCGTCTAATTCGTCATTTGCAGTTTCGCGTTTGATGTCTACGCAACTAGTACATATGGGAATTCAAACAAATTAAGGATCTTTATCTGAGAATTGTTGCACCTGGCAATTTGTTTATCGAATTTATGCACGAGGTTCGAAGTGCGACCTGACTTCCCATTGACAGAACGCGGAAAGTTTATCAAAGATTTAAAAGGTGCTTGATTACATGGAGGAGTCCAGATAGAGCAGAGGAATTAATTGTTGTATTCAACCATAACGTCATAAACTTGTATTTTACCTCA
>JGI24022J15233_10004746_pt1 | contig 14144 bp, 10 predicted proteins | sample Ectturendosymbi2_FD_15233 | JGI IMG/M metagenome (IMG submission 15233) | reverse complement strand
TAAGTGCAAGAAAACTGCTCACATGCTGCGGTGCTGCTACTGGCTTGCCACCAACGTGGCGATCCCTACGAAAGCGGTGGCGTCGTCCCCGGCGAAAGCAAGCGGAGATGAGCGCCGCTGGCTGCTCGTGACACTCCACGGGGAGTACAAAAAGTGAGTACAGGGAACTAAAATATGAAAGGACGCAGGTCTGACAATCGTAGAAGCGATTAAGGGGTCAGGAAAGGATATGGTATTAACGTTAACGTACAAGATCTTGTCAAATGGCACGATGAGAGACAAATATCTCAGTTGCATATGTGGTATTAACTTTGCGATGATATAATGTCATTCGGTGCTGGAACAACACAAACAGTTGCAGAAATAGTGGGGATGTCCCACACAGTTGTGACGAAAAGCTTTAGGTCAAGCCGAAATGTCCCGATTTACCTTCTGTAGGCACGACACAAGAGGTTGAGAAAATAGCGCCCAAGGTATAACCAAATGAAGTTTATCTTGGGAGGCAGGTTCACTTTCACAGATATCCGTGCACTCTCTTAGAGCACGGAGTCATTACTGCTTACCTAACATAAAACTGACGTATGGCAGAAATTCATTCAACCATTGAAAAAACGCCGGTATATTTGCATAGCTATTGAAATGACCTTTTATGCGTCAGATGGTTTTTGCTTTAATTCGACATGTCTTGGTTCAACTACCTTTCGTGCCACATCAGCCAGAGGTTGCGACACAATCGAAACTGAATCAACAAGAATGCGAAACTGCGAAGGCAACCGGAATGGAACCATCTTATTTGAAATCGTTAAGGAGTGACAGTTCAAAGCCGTGAACTGGTTTCAGTGAGAAGTCGCTTTTCCTTAAACTTTCCACTGATTTCTCGATAACTTGGCTTGATTAAACGACTGGTTGATTCCGGCAACACCTCCATCGAACGCCATTAAGTAAATGCCTGTTCTGCGCCCCTGGACTGGAACTTGAAAAATATCGTCATTCGGTATGTCACCGTCAGAGCCCTGCAGCGAAAGCAGCAACATTTACTCATTTTAACACTCGGCAGGAGAGGGCTTGTCGCACGTTTAGAAAGAAGATATGCGGACGCAGCGGGAGTTCGGCGACAAAAGTGTGACAAGGCAGATATTGTGAAGAGAACTGTTTTCGAAACACTTCAAGCACGATTTTCATAAAAACAAAAACATTGGCTGTGCACCTTATTCGTGCACTTGCAAAAATTATAGGATTCACAATAGCTGCAAAACTGATAAGGAGTCGCTTTTGATCAATCAATGCCAAGTTTTGAACCAAAACAAATCAAGTTACTATAAACGAGGAACTTGAAGTGTAGTTATTCACAAGTTCATGTTTTTAGTTTTCATATCAAGCATATAATAAAGCAGTGCCACGAAATCATGTAATGGAGAAGAAGCCACAGCGCTAAAATGCACATTCAATACATGCATAAAATGCACACAATTTAATGCATAAAACGCACCTTCGTTATGACACATGGAAACCGTTAACAAAAACTTACGACACTGGTATGTTTGATTCGAACCGATGTGGTCGATTCCCTGTATCCAAGCAACGACGTTTGTCCACATCCAACGCAAAATATCAGGTTTGGCGTACGCTTGCAAACCGAATATGGCTCTGAAATGTAAGTAAAATGAAACAGGATTTTGTAGAACATCGCCGCAATTTTATATGCAGCTCGTAGGTCGGTATAAGAAATGGAATACATAAGATGGAAGCACGCAAAAGCCCAGTTCACCTAATCACAGATAATTCCTGTAATGCTGGTGGCTCATTCACTAACACGTTATAGAAATAGAATACGTCTTGGTTGAAGACAGACACGCTCACAAACAGGTCATAGCTAGGAAGAAATTTCATGAGCATCTTGTCAGCAAGGAACGGATTTACCTGTAATCAGTGCTTTGCAAAATGCAGGTATTTTCTAAAGCTGAAGATAGACTGGGAATTAAATTAATGCCTTCTGAAAGTAAATCAGACCTTCCACAATTTTCGCTGCAGGTCAGCAAGTTAAATGATCTGACGTAAATAGGGTTTTAAATACAGTACATAGAAATGCAAAACGTTCAGATACAGGATGATTTCTACGTTAAAAGTCATGAACAGTAACAACAGGCTCAGCTCGTTTATTTTTTGAAGGACGGCATGATTAATGAAAAACAAAACACTCGCCAGAACCTGGCGCCAATAAAATACGGACAACNGGTCCAGTGAAGGGGTGAAGAACAGCCAGACATGTGCTTTCCGCTCTGATCACGTGACCATTTGGGGGTTCGGCATAAATCGCCACCCTGCCGTCGCTAGAACCAATCCACAGAGAAGAATGGCGGTGGTCAACTGACAAACAGGTGACGTTAGGTTGCCTTTTGGTCTGCAAATTATAAAAACAGGGTTTATGGACAAATGCCATACCACACGCAAAGTCTGCATTGTATGAAGTCGTCGCAGATTTTAAAAGCAAGTTGAAGAATCTGTAAACACAAGACAGTACTAAAATGTATTTGGATGAGTCTAAAAACGGATGACTTTTTCTTTATACTACGAACGCAAGCGCAAACAGTGGTTTCTGTTGCGGTACCTGATCACCACTTCGATCATTAACAACAATTCTGTTTCTGATGGCGCTGTCAGTTTCCCAAAAAAACACAGCCGAGTTTCGTCGCGTCCTCGCATAAACAGCGTTCTTGCCAGAGATAAGCTGGCAGATGTCAGAGCCTCCGCCTTCGTCGTGTGTGGAGACAGTTTTCATCGAACATATTGTTGGTCCACCTGGACAGTGACAATTCCATCAACACGATTATTAGTGAACTTTGGCGTTCACACATATTTGCATTGCTGACATGCACGAAGCAAGTTGAAACGCAACGAAATTGCAAAAAAGAAACCAATTAATTTAATTTTTGAAGTCTTTCCTACAAGCGAAGAAAGAGTGTTATCGTCACGACAAGGTTAAAATTGAGATCGGCGTTTTCGTTGAAAGCAAGCTCACGAATAGGCCAAAATTTGTGACGTCAATGATCTCAAGAGTCAAATTGTGAGAAGTACCCAAAATTGTTACGGGCCAGGGTATGAAACTTTTTGGCTGACGTAGCAATTTTTTTGACAGACGGCAGCAAAGAAAATTTGCTTTACGCAGCCCCTTTTTATTAAAAAAGAAAAATATTTAACCCATCGCACAACCAAACGGCGAAAAACGATTTACTAAAATGTATGCTCTGCTTAACATATCAGGGGAACGCAATAACGCGTGGAGACCCCGACATCGCTGTGACCGTGTAGCATGGATCAAACATTGGAAGCATTTTGCGATCAAGACCAGCATGCGCAGCCATCGTACACCCGCAGATAACGCGAAACCACAAAAGCGACAACCTGATCCCACGCATTACAAAGAGGGGCGTTGAGACCTCCTCCTGTGATTGGAATACTTTTATTCCAACATCGCTAACTTGTCGGGACAAAATGATAACAGGATGTTCAGTTGCAAATGTAAATTGCCCTATTTTTTTTAAGTTGCTGATGCAACAAAATGTCGTAACAAGAGAAGAAATTAACGGTGGAAGTACAAGTCCGCTTACCAGAGTCATTCAACGTAAAAGAAACCAAGAACCGTCCACAAGCAGCATGCACTTTGGACGCAAATGAAACCATGCTCAGCACCGGTCGGCAGCATGCAATATCCCTCAAGTGCAGGACATGTGCGGGTTTGCATGCAACGCAACCGACAAGCTACAAAATAAAGAGCATATGAACAGAGTCGCGTTGCCAAGAAACCGCATGAAATGAACAAGAATACCATATTTGTCGAAAAGCACACAATCCGAGCATCTGCTAATCCCGCCAAGACGAAGGTTGGTTTCAGGGATTTCTTGCTGTTGTCTGCAATGGAATGAAGTTGCGTTTGCACCAGCTGAAGTTTTTCCGAAAAGCGCTCACGATCATTAACCCACATTCACCTGTTGGGTTGTGGAAGTGCAGGCAAGCGATGCTTGCCCCCAGCTTCGGGTGAGTAACAGATTTGGAGCCGAAGAAACACAGGATGTGTCCCTGCAAATGAAGTTGAAGCACACGCCACGATTGACAACTGCACCAATACGCCCTTTAAAACAGCACGCAAGAACAGAAGTACTGTGGTTTATGTCAGTGGGCGTTTCCGGGAAGCGATTGTTAAGTCACAGTCGATCAAGATCTACCAACAAGTAGATCCATTTGCCATTTGATACAACAACTTACCTCAGACGTCCCGCATACAATCGCATGTTGGGATTGGTTTGGATCGGCGTCGTAGCTTAACCCTTGGCGCGATTCGAAATCGCAGCACAGTGGCACCGTCAGCATGCACGTCACTTCGAGTTCATCAACAGTTGCGCACACGGACTCCTCCACCACTCTGCAGCTGCTTGCACTGATCCTCGACTTGAATATGTTTCGAGCAGAAGCGTCAGTAGTTTTCCCCGGTGACGGTTTCCAAAAAACCTGTGCAAAACCGAGACCTTGAAACTTGTACAACTCATGACCACGCAGCAGCCAAAACAGTTGGTCTAAGACTCTTATAACGATAGACGTCAAGAACGTTCAAGTCACCTGGGCTTGTTTTCAACGACCCAGTTCCGCGCATTTGACAAAATTCAAATTGCCAGAAGGCTGCGTGCTTATGCGCATGTTGCACGCTGAGCTTCGCGGTGGCTTCGCTTATCGCAGGTTAAAGAGACTTGTCCCATTTTGAAAGTGTTTGATACGAACAACTCCACCTTGCGAGACGCAGTCTAAAACCTTTCTTATGAACCAACACACCCAGCTATCGAAGTTACCAAATTTACACCAACGTGCGATATCCACAAAGAAAAGTATTTTTTATGAAAGCGTTACATTTAAATCGCACGAATTCATGATGTTGCCGCACTCATGGTTGGGAGCATTGGTATCCGGGTTCCCGGCGTCGTGATGTAAACCTTGAAGGAAAAAATATCCACGTTTAACATCGAATGCCGATAAATGTAACTCTGCGACAATTGAAAATTAAAACCAATTCGCTCTGTCCAGCATTTATTTCAATGTTATGCAGCAAGTAGAAATATGTACACCGTGAACAGTTAATGCTCTAGATTCTAGAACAGTTCTTGTCAAGATTTTTTACCTGCGGTCTATTTTTATTGTATCTGAGCTTTCAAGGAAAGCAATATATACGGAGATGTCTTCGCTACGAAGTCAACTTGAATAAATGAAATTTATGTTAAAGGCTCTTCGCTTACACGTGTATACTGCATTTCAGTAAATACGTTTTACCCAGTGACCTACAGTACAACTGCTAAACCATTGCAGAGCGGAAATCCCAAGTACTCGTTTTTGCCCGCAAAAAGTTCACGTCGTCGAAATCTTCTATCCTCCACGTATAAGTTAACGTTTAAGCTTGGCGTGTAAAAAAATAAAACTGCATGGAAGTGACAACTAGAGGTACAGACTTTACCTGCGCGACAGGTTGTACACTGGCGCATCACAGCAAAACAGTCAACCGGATAATCGTGCAGGTGTTCGGTTAACCTGAAGAATACAGGTAACTAAACACAACAGGAACACGACCCAGTCTATAAAACACGCATTTTTATAAAGGTGATGATTCTGAAACTTTCACAAGTTCCATGTTTGCAATAATTTTAAAAGCACAGAGTTAGTGAGGAGACCTTAACAAACAATTAGACCTGCTCGATTTGCTACAATGCATTGCGATTCGAACGTCCTAGTCTGATGTCACCACTCAAGTTAAACCACCTTAAACAACACGAGCTGATGTCGTCAAGAACTTTCACGATGTGTGCGGCGGTCGGTCGCTCATCGGGATTGCGTTTCAAGCACAACCAGATCAGTTCCTGAGCGTGCGGCCACGGGATGGCGCCCTCATACAACCATATCGGCGACGGCGTGATGCCCTGCGTTTAGATGTAACCGTAACACAAACACCTTTGAAGTTCATTAAAAAAGACACACTGCAAAGATTATCTTGCTTTACACGCAACCGGCACCTCGAGTATGACGTCATCCGGTTGACATAGCAACGTAACTTCGCCTGCTTTGCTGTTCCGTTCTTCGCAAACATAATCGATCCACGGAGATCTTCCCACAGCAACTTCGTGAAGCAAAAGGCCGTAAGAGTAGATGTCGCATTTCACCGAGTACGGAAACAGGTCCCGGCTGCTTTGCTTTCCTTGATGAATATACGCAGTTTAAGAATGCTGCACGGACACCGCAATAAAGTAAATGCGCGTCGAGTAATCCATTAACTGGCGTCAAATCGGCCACAACAGCACATCACATTTACTGGACATTATTGCTGCAGGGAAAAAGGCTTCAAACTAGCAAGGCAAAACAAAAACAACGAAAGTTGCAACGCAGTGTAACGGACTCGCTTGAGAGAAATCCAACTTCAAGACCATGACACTTTTATGCAAATCTGCCCGTATATCAACTCTTGAGCCAATATAGAGACATACCGTGTTGAAATATGATGCAGAATACAATACGCTACCCAATCCGGAAAACAGGGACGAAAGAAGATGACCACTCCTAACAGGCGACAATTTCGTGATAAAAAAAACATAAAACTAACAATCAAACATTGAGCTCATAAGATCGTAGACGTAGCATGTGGTTAAGATAGAAAGTCCATGGACAGAAACCGAGAAGAGTTTGTGACTTAACTAGTTCGTATCCGGCAGAGGTTTTTACCTCGAGCCTTGAGAGACACAACCTCCGGAGCACTGTACCCAGGACTTCCACAAGGACTGGGAATGCCACTGGGGGAAGCCGAGGTGGAGATACCGTAATCAGTGATCTTGGAAATAGTGGCTGACTGTGGATCGAGGGACAGAAGGAGCACGTTGTCCGGTTTCAAATCGCGATAAACGATGTGCTGAGAGTGAAGAAAGGCAAGGCCGTCTGCGACTTCGTACATGATTCTGCATCAGACGATATTCCGCAGTTGCGCAAGTCAATATGTACCGACTAGCGGATGTGCCGCTACTGGAGATATATTGCACGATAACATTCGGCATCGCAGTGTGACGACATCAAAATGCGAAAAAACATACGACAAACGCTCACCTAAATATTCTGCAAGGACGCTTGCGAGTATTTGTGAACAAGGTAGCAGAACCGCAATGAACACAACACTGGCGCAGTGATAAAAGCATAGAATAAGATGCATTCGAATCAGCTGAAATGTAGTCACACGAAGCTGACATATTAACTTGTTTTCGGGAGAGAGATTTCTCGTAATATTGAAGCAAAGTTTAAAGGAATACACCAGATAAAACGACTTCCACTGAAAAATGGATTTTTACAGAGGCGTTTTTTCGAAAATTGAAATTTGAAACACTAAGTTATTTGAATGTCAAGCCTCCCCCTCCGCACAAACGTAAAGACCCCTGTTGACGACATTCTAGCGACGGTTCTGCACCTCAATACACTCAGCTGGCTGATCAGACTTTCTTGGGCGACAGCAGCTGCTTTACTATTGACCGCGTATGTTCGAAATGTAAAAGACCGCGTCCGATCAAAGCATATAATAAATGGAGCTCGTCTGTTTATTTTAAGACATCCTTGTACTTGGAAAAACCTTTCAGGGATAAGGCTATTTTTATGTGAGATATCTGCGTTTATGAAGCGAGTTCCTGACTGTGCGCACAGACATGCAGTATACCTGTGTCTGACAACAGCTGGCAACGCTGATTTTCGAGCATCTGCCTCCATACGTGTCATCCTTGTGAGCAGATTACCCAACGAGCCCATCTTCGCAAATTCCAAGGCCAGTATAGGCAGAGAAGCAAGCCCGGAGTCATAAAAGGCAGGCGGCACGAAACCAGTCAGGGCAATGATGCTTGGGTGTTGATGTTGCGCCAAGACATGAAGTTCCTGCGATGCAAAATATGTCCGAACTTCGTGAGTGAAGGTCACGAACCCAGCTTGGAAAAAAACGAAAATTTCAACCAGTTTGAGGAAAAAGCAAACTAACAATACCGAAAAGCGAAAAAAGCAGTCAACCAATTAAGAAAACATCGCAGGTAAACAAACGTTTACATTGCGTTTCGCGTTCAGCACGAGTGTTATATATGCAAGCCACGATCTTGCTGAACAACAAAGAAAAGGTACGAGATCTGATCACTTGCAATTATGGCATTTTGGTCCAATCGCAAACAGCGCAACAGCTTACCGCTCTTATCATCTTAACCACTGATTCAGACGATGAGATGTAGAAGGTCTTGACGGCGACGTCAACCCCTTTGTAGAAGGCGCGATACACTGAACCGAAGCCGCCCTCTCCTAGCAGATTGTTCGGTGTTGGATCAAATTTCAGCAAACTTGGAATGAGATGGAGCTCGGGATCGTAGTCTGTGGAAACTTGTTGATAGTCTGTCTTTGCTATTTTAACTAACGATGTCAGAAAGTACGACGAATGCACTAGAAAGGACGAGGTAATGTGATAAGACAGCTTTACCAAAACGAGTGAAAGAAACAGCAACGTGGTTCCTGATCACTACTGCTCATTTTATGCAACGTTAAAAGTGTATTTTGTAAACAGTGGGCCACGCAGCCAGTTGAGGAAGTGTTTACAACAGCAATTAATTCACGAAAGAAAAATTATGTTCAGTCAGCACCAAAAACGTTAGACTTTAAATAAATCGCTGGTTCAAAATAATGCTGGTTTCTTTATAATTCGTGTAAACCCGATACAAAGTAGCCGATGGTAACGAGACACAAGGTAGAGTCATTTTTATTGTGAAGTCATACGCATCAAGTGAGTAAAGGTTGGGAAACACTGGTATAGTACGAGCACGCAGCCCATAAATTAACACGTCAGCATCCGACAATATTATGAATTGCATGTCTTGGTTTTCCACCAGGATGCCCCAATGTGTGGAAAGCGGTGCCATACAGGAAAAGAATACAAGACCTTACAAACAATTTCGTCACCGCGTTTGAAGCGGTGCTGTAACAGGAAAACCTTGGCACGGTCGCAAGTCGCTACGTAAGCATTGAAACATCAGTTCGGGCAAAAATCGTGGGAAACAAAAAAAAGAGACGGGGAATTTTCCACAGGCTGAAACGGTCTTGAAGTTTCCGGTCCGGAGCAGTGCGCAAAAAGTATCTTACACGGAAATAAAATTCGACTCACTACACCGTAACTCGAGCAAACCTTACCGGCTAAAATTACGTCAGGAGCAAGATCAGCGGCAGGAACTGGTTGATCTGTGTGATTTGGACAAACCACCAACAGATCCCCGTCGGGAGAACGTTCAATACCGTATGACAAGTTAAGCAGCTCCTTGTATTTTGTGCCGGATGCAGAGTGAGATCTGCAAACAGCTCCAAAAGCTGAGCACATATGCCATGTTATCTCGACAATTACACTTTCAAAGGAAACCTATGGAAAACTAAACAATTTTCCCATGGCCGGGATTGCGTCCACAGTGCATCAGTTTATTACAAAACATCTTATGCCAAGAAGTCATGCAAAAAACACCACAAAATCGTTAGCCAAGGATGTACATTGACACCTGCACAATACTTACAGCAAGCTGTCTGAAACGTCGTTAAGGCAGAAGATGTAAACAGACGGACTGTCTGTTGTTTTGCTTGCGCACACTGGGCACGGAGAATATTGCATAATATACGGATTTCCGTACATGTCTTGCTCCAGTAACCCAGGGTACCACTCCTCTATGAGGTTGTTAAAATGATCGACAAACTGACCATTAATCACCTAAAACCAAAAAACGTGAACAAACCGTGAGACCGCATAGCAGTGGGCGATAGGTCAAAGCACTTGCCGTATGAACTCCACATCAAACTGCTTACAAAAATGCATTGTAATTCGCCTTACCCTCAGACTCCATTTTGCTTTGCAAACAAATGTTGGTATATTTTTTACGTTTTTTTTTGATTTACTATTTCATGCACTTGCAGAAATTTTGGCATGTGACCAAACAAAATTGCAACATACAACCGCAGACCAATGCCGGACTGTAAAGGTGTTGCGCACGACAAGAGACGAGCAGTTCACAAAAAATCACCTTTCCGAGTTCGTTACGAGGCAAGACCATTTCCAATCCTTCTCTCTCGTCGCTTTTGAACCCACTGGAAAAGTCAAGAATAGTAATATTACTATCGAAAAATGCAGTCCTTGCAAGCGATGGTTGGTCATTAACGCAACACTGACTGTGACAGACCGTGCAGGTAAATATTAAAAACAAAACTTTAATATTTCGGCGTGGAAAGGAAAGAGAATAAAAGTTTTTGATCAAAAGAGCATTATATTTTAATTTCATTGATGATCTTATGCTAATAACTATATAGTGGAAAACTTGGAAATTGCAAAAACAATTCCATTAATGAACCAACCTTTTAACAGGCAAATTTGCGGTTCTCGATACCCTGGAAAACTCTGAGCAACCAGACTGGACGAGGACGAAAGCATTCTCGTGGCAATCTGACCATTCCATATACACCCCGTTCCTCCATGCTTTCGTATCGGAAGGCGGGCGGTTTCGAGATGGTGCGCTGCTTTTGCATCCGACAACCAAAGTACTTGCAAAGCTCAATAAACGAGTAATGAGTCTTGGCCAGAATCCCATTGGTATGTAAAGCATAGAAAAATACCTGAAAATAAAATTTGACGATAAGAAATGAGTAGCAGATCCATTTTTATCTCACAATTAACACTACGACATCGTCTTCAACAGTTACCGGTTAATATGAATCAGCCAATGACTTATAAATGCCTAAGCCTTCACTAACAGGGCACGCAAAGCTCTCTAGCCACGGTCACAACACCGCGTGCACCTCACCTGATCACTATGAGGTCACTGCTTCTGGTCGGGAGGTTCAAATCTGGAGACTGGATGGGAAGCTTGGAAGGCACCATATACTGATCATCACCTTGCCACATAACCACCTCAAAGTTTTCGAGTAAACGAAACAAGCGAGGCACGAAAGTCTTCGGAATCATTTCGCTCTAAGCGTAAAACGTTAAAGCTGACGTCTGACATCGTTAAAAGCCCAAGCGCAAACGCAAACACGAACCGATATCAAGTTTTCTGTTAGCTGAGATTTCCTCAGAATGGCATTTTCTCCGATGTAGGGATTCCTCTTGTAGTTGGCGTGCTCCCGAACAGAAATCACCTGCGTAACACGCACTTTCAGTCCTCATCGGATTCAAACAAGTCAAACATAAGTTTGTTCACACTTAAAGTGACTTCCCATGAAACTAACGTGACCGTATCGTAAGCCTTTGCAGACCACAATCGAAATACTGCTGAAACTTACAGCTACATTTAACAAGCCCATAAAAATCGACAAAGCGTTGCTAAGCTTTTCACGGATTATACTGCTTTTCAGAAACAGTTGTACAAATAACATCGAGCCTCTCGACCGCTTTTTTTGTGTCAACCTGAATCCGCCTGGTCAGGGGGGCAGTGAAGGAGTTGAGGGCAATGGAAATTTATAAAGAACAAAAAATCGTTACCATTTATGCTTCTTTCCGCTAAGCAACAATGTCGACCTCAAAAATAATAACAGAAATCGTTGAAAACCACTGTGAACTTTCTGGGTGGGCGAATAGCTGCAACAAATTTGCGTCAAGTCGACCTTGATAAACCACGAAATTACCTATGGTACTGTTATGAAAAGGCACCTCCGCCCCCGTTGCCCCCTTTTGGAAGGGCAGGGGGGCAATGCTCCCGTTCTCCGGACCTGGTAATTTATCGTGGTTGTACCTGATAATTTATCGTGGTTGTACCTGATAATTTATCGTGGTTGTACCTGGTAATTTATCGTGGTTGTACCTGATAATTTATCGTGGTTGTACCTGATAATTTATCGTGGTTGTACCTGATAATTTATCGTGGTTGTACCTGGTAATTTATCGGGGTTCAAAGGCAGTCCTGGTCGTTTCTGAGTTCAGCTACTCGTCGTTCTCAGTAAACAACGTAAAATTGTGTGAAGGCAGCTCAAGTCAGCGCGAGCAGCAAGCAGCAAATTTCGACTCAGACTCGCTGGTTGCTCTTTTCACGTGTGTAACAAGCGCGTTGCAAACAAGTTTTGTCAATCGTCGTTGGAGCTTGACCTCACACGGATCATATTTCTCGCAGGAGCGGAAATTTTCCAAAGAGCCTGATCGTGTTTAGCGTAAAAGGCAAACCCATACCTGGTAAATTTTGAAACTTGTGCTTCACCGCTTTGTTCAAATATTCGAAAAAGGGAAGCAAGACAGCAAGCAAGCAAGACAGACAATACGTACCTGGGCAAACAGCTGGCAAAGCCAAGCTGGCTTTAGGAAAAAGCAATCGTTCAAACTCGATCTCGGGTCGCTAAAATGTAGTAATACTCCAGTCTGGTGCAAATACTTCACTGCCATCATAAGTTCCGAGCCGCTGTCGAATTGAGTGGAACGATCATCACTTGATTTTTGAAGTAAGCCAACCATCTCATTGAAGCTGTAATAAACAACTTCACATCCGATGTCGCACAATTTTTACACATAAATCATTGTAACGGGACTTGCCTGACAACCAGGGCTGTGGAGTCGGAAGACTCATCATCGGACTCCAACTCCGACTCTGGGCAATTTCGATTATCCGACTCCAGCTCCGACTCCGACCTTCAGCTGCATTAGTTACTTGAAGTGATCATTCTTTTCAAATGAGTTCATAAACCCTACTTGCACTTTTTAAGAATAGGAAACTTGTTTTGAAACGATGTACATGCACGTTCATCTCTTATGATCAAGTAGGCGTTAGTCTTTTAATGTTACAAGAAAAAAATACTCGTCTAAACTGCCACAATTCAAATAATCAGAGAAGGCTGACAATTGATTAAAACAGAAGTTTTGTAAACGATATCAGTGAAAAAGTAAAATTAGAAAAATGCGTGCATCCCACCGGTGTGCATGTGCACATATTGCGCAACGCGGTTGAAAAACACGCTCGGGCATACTATCTCAAATGATTTCATGGACATAACATTTTTACGCTCGAACGCTGCCGAGCTTCAGCTCTGCTGAACGCACATGTGTCGCTATCTTTTCTCCCTAGATGGCCAACTGAACATGTTACAAGCAAGCTCTTATAAGCTACAGGTCAATCCACGAACTATCAACCAAGAAAGAAAGTAAAACAAATTAGTTTAATTTTTAGCTTAACCACTCGTGAACGTTCACTTTACTCTTCGTTATCCAAACACTTCACACTACCCTGCCTTCAGTTATGGTACAATAAACTTGCAAGGTTTAAAAATTAGTCGACATGGATTTTTTAATACAAAAATTTGCGACAGAACGGCAGAACTCGACATGAATTCCTGTTACGAAAGTCACCATAGTTTAACTTCAAAGCGACTGCGATTGGAATTGTATGATAAAAGAACCAAAAATCATTTGTACGTTTTAAGGAATATTTGTTCCTTTAAGGAACTCATTTGTACGTTTAACGTTTTAAGGAAGTTTGCTACTATACGTAGAAGACCAAGCGAAGCAATTGTGTTGTTTCAATTAAGTGGATCAAAGCGTTGCAAAGCAGTTGGAGAAGTATGACCAGAAACCAGATGTCGGAATTATCGTTCGCAGTCAGACAGTTACCGCGCTTCGCCCATGCTGCCCAATAAAAGAGCACGGCAACCTGGCAACGTAGCGAAATCCGAGTGTCTATTCTATTGGGGATTAAGGTCATAGTGCGTTTTTATTTGTTTTGCCACTTGCTTGCTAATCGAATCGGACTGTGGAGTGCCGAGTGTGGACAAGTCATCAACACCAGCACGTATTTGCGGGGCAAAGTCCTTAGAAACATTCAAATCAAATGTAGGCAGTGGCGACTCCGGCACTCGGGATCAGCCCAAGTCTTCGACCACGCTTTATATTGTACCGGGGTTTTTCGGAAGGCCCCCCAGGGCCGTTAATAGGAAAATAGACACATTGGGAAAATAAGACATGGACCAAATAACCGCCCGGGCTGTTATACGGCAGTTGAATATTGCCTGTGTCTGAACTTTATTCACTAAAGCATTGTGAATCACCTTGTATGTCATAATGGCTTTTTACATTGTATGTCATAATGGCGCACAATACA
>JGI24022J15233_10004730_pt1 | contig 14163 bp, 4 predicted proteins | sample Ectturendosymbi2_FD_15233 | JGI IMG/M metagenome (IMG submission 15233) | reverse complement strand
TAGATGTCATTAGTTACAGGCAAATCATTTCTAGCCGTCTTTCACGTTCGTATTGATCAGTTCTAGCCGTCTAAGGAATTTGTTCATTCGCTAGGCGAGCACTTAAACACCGGTGAACAAACTAAATAAGGTAAATGTTATTCATTTCATTCATTTTCATGCTCGCTTTTCGTCTAGGGAGGGTCGCAGGGCACGAGCCCTAGGAGGGCTCAAAATACCTCACGGTCAACAGAAATTTCAGATAGTTCTGCTGGCTCCACACCAAGACGAGACCAAGCAATGTCGGAGGTGCAGTTACTCCACCTAGGCTTTGGATGACCTCTGTGCTGCTTTCCCGTGGATTTAGCCAGCAGGACTTGCCTCACCGGTCTTTCGTGGGCATTCTGGATACATGGCCGAACTAACGTAGTTGTGATTTCTGAATTCGGAGAAGTGGTTCTACATTCAGGGTTCTGCGCATTTCACAGCTGCGCACTTTGTTGCGACGTGCCACACCAGGGGAGTAACGAGGGGGCACAATGCCCCGGGCGCCGGATCACAGGGGGCGCCGAATCACTGAGGGGCGCCGAAAAGTCCCAACAATGCCTTTTTTTAAGTGAAAGTAAAAGAAAACATTTAACGTTTTTTAGAAAAGATCTAACTAACTTTTATGCTACTTCATACATTTGATTTGCTGCTAGCTTATTTGTAAATTGTCAGTATGTTTAAAAATAGACTTGAACTTGTTAAAAATTTGATGCAAATAGTGCATATTACCTTAATTTTTATGTGCAAGCACCGCTAGCGTACATTTCGAGTTTGGTTTTGACTTTTTTAAACATTTTGCATGTCTAGGGTTTTTATAATTATCTGGGGTTTTTCAAGGTAAATTCTGGGGTTTTTCTTCATAACAGAGTGGCAACACCGGTTTCACTTCCGATTCACTGCAGCATTGCCTGGTGACTGTAACAGAGAACCGTACTTTGCGCTTGAAGAGTAAACTATAATTGTGTTTGCGCACACGCATGATTTCGAGTAATTTGTAAACATCGTCAAGTACAATTTACTGGCACTCAATACTGTTACATTTGCAGAAAATGTTTGAGCAGATAAGATATTATACAGTACAACCATTGCGATGAGCACAGACCTTATAAAATGCTGATTCATGCTCTGTAGTGAAATACCAGTTATAAACAGTGTTTTGACGAAACCTACAGCTGCTTCCTGGAATGATTTTCAGCAAATTGGGAATTGTCTTAAATGATTTGTATCTTGTGCGCTTTAGGTTTCGGTCAGACGTTTCACCGATAAATGCCTCCCTTACCTGAAGAAAAGGGCGAGCGTTCTTGTTTTCCAACTCTTTGAGTAAATCAGATTTGCTTCGTACTGGATTTCTGCCGCGACGAACCTCAAAAACTGGTAAAACGTAAAGGTCCCGTGATGTCCTGCAGATCAAGAATTTTTTGATACTATGTCATGTATTCCGCAACTGCTAAACAGAAATTGCAATCAGCGTATTCGTGGGAAAATAAAGGAAGCATATCGATTCGGTGCAGCGGCATCTACAGCAGTAAATTTATTCGCCAATCCACCTTAAAAAATACTGGTAACGTTTTCGTTTTCCGTTTTGCAACCACGCAATAAATTTGTGAAAAAATCACATAAAAATGCAGACCCTTTCCAAACCAAATGGCAATAATGACTTGGTTACTTGAAAGGCAAAAGCGAAACGTTTCGCTATCGAAGATCGTCTCATTGGTTGATTTGCGCTCGGCAAATGAAGGGTGCCTTTGTTGCTATGAGCTTGGCTTGTCAGAATTGTTTGATTAAAATTTGTAAGGTAATGACAGTCACGATGAAACCAGGATTTGGTTTATTCTACAACTGCATCAACACGGATTTTATGTTGATGACCATACAGAATTGCTCTTGCGCTTCACAGAAAAATTTCTCTTTGGAACCGATCTTTAACGATTAGCCTACCGTTTAGATGTCGTGATAGTCACTGTGATTTTTTCTATAAGCCGCGTAGTTGCTACAAATGTGCCCAACTTGAAAGAGTCAGGCAGTCGTTTGGGTAAAAAATTGTTCGCAATTATTTTGCGGTTAGTCAATGGAGACGATATGATCGCACGTTAAACTTGGGACGTTAGGTCTAATTTTTGCAAACATGATTAATCGAAGTTGTAAGCTTAGGAAATGTTATGGCTCTAGTTTTTTAAACAATGGTGCCTTTTTTGTCACCTTTTTCTGTATAGTTTTAATAATGTGTGCTACGCAAAAATAACTTATGTCATGACAACTAACCTGTCGAAAATGAGCTACCTGTATGTGTGGTGCAGCTGACTTCGCTTCGCCAAGTCTAAAAAGCGACTTCGTAGACGCTTTGTTGGGAACATGTTTGCATCTAAGTGAAGAATGAAGTTTGTCAAGACACCTTTGTGCGCTACCTTTCGCATAGCGTTGTGAGGATAATCCATTTCATTGTCAGCAAGAGGTCGAGGTCGTCTGAGACGCAAACGGCGAATAATGTCTTTGCAAGACAAATACACAAAGGAGCCAACGCTGGACATGTTGGGGGGAAAAGAAATTGGATAAATCAAGTGAAAAGTTGTTACTCGTCGTAAAGCTGGCCAGCACATTCTCAAACCGTCAATGGCGTCATCCATGAAGGCTGCGTCACTTCCTGGAGCAAAAATTGCTACTGACATGGGTCCCATCCACAGTTCAGCGAGTTCGATCAGGTGATGCATTTTGTCCACGGTTGAGTGAAGGGCTAACGTGACGTCATCAGGATTGATACCGTTCACGCCAAATCCCTCGGATTTGTAGAAATGATGAACAGCGTAGCGGTCAGTAAGCACTTTTGCCGCTGGTCCAGGTACTACTCTTTGAACTGTCGTCCACGGTGTTTTGTTTTTGGGCGGGTCAGCCAAGACACTGGTTTCAAGGAATACCCATATGACTTGAGACACAATTAACATCGCGACAACAACGAAGAAGCTCCTTGCTTTAGGCATCTGTTGTTAATATAAACGAAATTAGAAAATTTTTCACAAGTCGTTTGCTAAGAAAGAATATGATCGCTGCTCGCTGACAAAAGTATCTTGCCGCGTTAGCTTGCGCATGAATTCACACTTGAAATAGAATAGTGAGCAGTTGTAGAGCATATGCTAAAAATGTAGCTGAGTTTGAGGCGCAATCGTACTTAAAATTAAATTTCTTATTTCTTTTCCGTATTTTACGTTTAAAATGTGGCCATTTGTTTTATGAAAATCTTCCAATTGTCTGGCTATTAGTTTAAATAAAAAAAAATCATTTTTTGTTAGATAGGGCTCGTTATTTGACATCATTTCTTGTGAATCTTGTCTACACTTTGCATGAACAAACTCCAGTAAGAGGTGGTTCATTACGTCTACTGTTTCTAGAACAATGTTGGTTTAATCAAATGTTTTGGAGGATGCAATTCTTAGTCATCTACTTTAGCAAAACATTCTCGCAAAAGCAACCACAGCGTTTCAATGTGTACATGTTGAGGAATGATAAAAATCTTATACGACTTCGTGTAATTGCATGCAACATCAACCAACGCTTGGGGCAAAAGTCTTTGCGACCAGAGAAGCATTTCTGCTGTTACAGTACTATCACTCCCAAAACTAAAATATTTCCTATCAGGCCCAACTGCAACCTTGTTGAAACATCATAAAATATTTAACTTCTTTTAACTCAGATAAATGTTGATCTAAGGCAGGGGTGGGTAATTAATTTGTGTCGGGGGCCACTTTGAGAAGGTCGCGTTTAGCGGATAGTCATACTTCCAATGAAAATAGAAGAAAGTCGATAGTAATAGTAGCAAGTCTCGTTTCAGCTTAGCCTCAGCACTAACATTTACTGTGATAAACTGGAAGAAATATTAGATTTAAAGATTTTTCCTGAATGCTTCCGCGGGCCACTGAAAACGATGTGACGGGCCACATTTGGCCCGCGGGCCGCTAATTGCCCATCCCTGATCTAAGGGAAATTGATCAGTTTTGCAACCATATCAATTTGTGTTTTTTTATGAAATGCTTTCAGTACCTTCAAATAAAAAAAACAAAGCTGCTCTTCGAGTCTTCACTTGACCCCTTCAAAAAGATGCAACTGTCTTTCCAAAGCAGAACAAACAGTCTTGTTTAGATTATGTTACTCTATTTAACACTTACTGCATTTGCGTGTAAGCTACTTTTCGCAAAATGCATTAGAAATACAGATACTTTTCTTCAGGGTATTTATGGATTTAGCTGCAAATAATGTCTTAGCGTTTTAGCGTAGAAAGATTGTTGCGAACCGATAGGGCCAGTGAGCCCATCGAACCCTCTAAATTTATGCCTTTCTTTTGACCAATCTGCACCCTTTGCCGAAACATCACAAAAAATTAAAAAATTGTGTTTCTTACGTATTCAATGCCACACGTTGTTCAATTGATCAGTTTCAGCAAAAACTAAAATAAAAAATGCAAAACAGTCAATCAGAAAACAGCTGACTTTTATTGATACATTTAGGTAAAGCACATCACAAAGTTTTACTGTTAGGTTTCGTTGCATGATAAAAACAAGAGCTCATGTTAACGCTAAACATCAGAAAAATTTCCAATTTTGTTGAATGCGAAGCACAGGCAAGATTCCGAAAAACAAAGATTCAAGCACTTTTCACCGAATAAAGATACTTAAAGCACACTGTGTCAATATTTTATTGCACATACTTGCTCTGGTGTGTTGTTATAACGTTGGACATTGTTTTGGCTGCACGTTTGAGAAAGGAGGTTAAAAAATCCAAGCCAAAATGTTGCGAACTACATCAAGACTATTTGCTTTGAAGGTAATCAAATACTTTAAACAACAAAATTTGGCTAAACTCTGTGCCAAATAATAGCAACTCCTTATTAAACGACTGGGTTTCAAACGAAAATGTTTAGAAAACCTTGCATGCAGAAAACCCTCCACATATGACAAGATTGAAAACTGAAAAACAGCACATAGCCTTAACCAAGGAAGCTCTATTTACTTAACTTTTCACTAATGTCTGATCCTTTCAGATGTCTCATAATCCTGTTCTTCCAAATGAAGATTTATGAATTTCTGCCTGATCTAAAAGGAGGTAAGCGTATTGTCTGTACAATTTGTTGTATTCGCTCTATACATACGGATGCCGTCAGTTACAACAAAGCGCTACTAAGGGCAGTCGATAGAATGCTATGCTGCGTAAAAGCAACTGACACTTAAGGTGCCACAAAGTTTGCTGATAACGCTCTAAACCTGCTGAGGGGCGGATTCTAAAGCTGTGTGAAGATTTTCATTCGGAAATGCAAGCAGGTTATGTTTTTGAACCATGTAGTTTTCGAAGGAACTGAAGCGTAACGGTTTCCCTGCCATTATGGGCTTTACCATCAAGAGGGCGCATGATGGCTACATTCAATGTTCAGTGGAGTTATTCCTCCTACAGTACGTGATGGTGGCGAGTAGCATTAATGCAATGATAGTTAGTACTCTAAAGCTCAAAACATTGGTAGATCTGCGGCGTTAACACCCATTACGTTATTTATGTGTGTGCGATTGCCCATGTGATTTTAAGACTAATACTTGTCTTCCATTTAATGGCTGTATTCATTTTCACAGTGGTTTTCGTCTAGACAACTTGCCACCAAGTTTACTATCAGCTGAATGAACTGAGTTTCGTTCCGCCTGTAAAATGGCTTCGAGGTAACCCCTAAATCAATAGCATACGCCAAAATGACTTTGTCAAAGTTTATTATTGACATTTTAATATTGCCGTATGAAAAAGTTAACATTTTTGACATTTAAGACATTGAACTGAGTGCAGAAGCTACATAGGTGGAATCAACTTTATAGTTTACAAAGCGGTTTATTTTTGCAATAATGCAATTGCGGTATAAACTGTGGTTTTGCTGTAGTTTGTTCAGACTCTNACAGTTTTTTGAAAAACCAGTAAGGAGTACGAAGTTCAGTTTTATGCTGCGTGTTTCTCGTTTCAGCTGCTCACATCAGGCTGCATAATACTTGCTCACACCTTCCTGCCGCTTTCTTTTGAATTGTATGTGTTCAAAAACGTGCCTCGAGATTCAGTTGGCATGAAGCAACACCCTGAGGCGATCGGATGTCTGACGCAAAAAGCTGCAAATCCAGTAGGTGTCGCTAAACGGAATAACTTTCATGGAAGGGCTACATGACGCCCCAGAAAAATAACAGCAATACAGAAATTTCACCTAAATTTTTCGAATTTTTAGCGCGTGTGCAATCTAAATCATTTTTAATTTATTCTGTGCATGAAATTCATAATCAGTAATTATACTGACACAACAGCTTTCTAACTGGCGCAACAGTTTTCTTCAAACGATACAAGGCTCGAAGTGTGATGACAGTAGATAGTGTCAACCTGTAAATAGTTGAAATGCACGTGACTTGTATTAGGCTTACAGTAAGTGGTTAACTGTTTTTTGGTTATTCTAAAAGGATTAAACATCACCAAACAAAGTGGGTTGTTCTGTTACAAAATCTTTGTTGCTTTGCACCTAAGGGATAGTACAGAATGACCCAAAAACAGGACACATATAAATTTTATTAAAGCTTATCAACATCAATAAAGTATCAAGAACCTTGGACGTACACTTCAGTCTTTTCACTCATTGTACGATCATTCCTCAAAGTTTTAGTTGTCTTGGTCGCTTTGCATAAAAGTTCTGTCTAAACCACCCTTCAAATGGGCACCAGGGCGTTGGAGGCAAACTTGCGCATGTCGCGCAAAATTGTCAACCACTCGAACTCATGCCTCTTTTGGGGTTTCACATATTTTTACTGTAATCGCTGCCTTTAGTTCATCAATTATTTGAGAATTGTTCTGGCACACATTATCCGTGAGGTGCCCCCACAGATAGATATCTGTGGGTTTAAATCCCGGTGAATGCAATGCCCGCTCAACGACACACTTCCTGCTGATCAGCCTCTCCTGAAATCGCTCTCTTAGCCAGGCAAGAGAATCATTTGATGTGTGGGGCGTTGCATCGTCTTGTTGGAACCATGGTTCATCTCGATTTATACCTCTGCGTCGTTAAAGTGATGCCCAAAATTTTCTCAGTATTGCCATGTAGCGCTCTGTATTCAATTTACAATTTCTCATTTCCGTCTTCAAACCAACATCGGTCGATGATGCCAGTTTTAGAAATTGCTTTCTCAGCTACTCGTTTTGTTGAGCGTATCGGCCTTTAGAATAAAGACTTTGCACAGTTACGAAGTTTCGGAATTTCTGAGCCCAGTCAAAAATTTTGTTTTTTCATGGAACATGGCGACATTGAAACGTTTTCCGAAAATTGGCTTGCACTACGATGTATGATTTGTTGGTGAAATAGGCTTCCACACAAAATGTTTTATCCTTGTGGTTGACCATGGCATGTTGGGGAAGATTATTTTTCTTATATTTTATACTCAAAATTGACTAATAAATTCTGACAGAGAGAAGAAAAAAAATTAAAATTAATATGTTTATTAAAAAACTTGCAGGCTCTGTTTTTTTGGGTCACCCTGTATAAAATGCTTTATCTGTGTGTGTGTTTATGTTATGGTGTAAAAATTAATTTCATTAAAAGAATTAGTGAAAAAACAAATTTTGGTGTTGACCACATGCGAAAAATTTTTTTTGGTTATTTTAAGATTTTACAGTGTGTCTTTTTTAGTGTTAACAAAACCAATTGTTGGTCAATAGACCGGCGGCTAAAAAATTGTCTGATAATTTCAAGAGGCAAAATATACGGCAGAATGGAATCTTGGTAAAGGTGGAAAAGTAAAGCTATTCACATTGCTTAAAGGTATTAATTAGGCAATTTTGTTAATTTAAATCACACTTGTCTGAAAAAACCTCGCTGGCGAACTAGTATTGATGAGTTCTGTTAGAAACCGGGGAAACGCAAGTTGACGATGAAACTTTTTTTCCCAGCAACGAATGGCTATTTCCTGAAACGGATAAAAATGAATTACACTGCGAATGAAATCGCAAAGATCTCAAATGCAGGTGCATCAGTAAATTCGCGAATGACTCACTCGTCGACTATCGCACTGACCTATTTGTTTGCAGGTCCGATCAAATGGACGTTGGCCGCAAGCTTCGGGTGCAAAGGGCGATTACCAGGTGACCCAGTTTAAACAAACGTTCCAGTTCTGTGCCTGCTCGGGTTTCAACATTCGCAAGCGGAAGACGTCATCGTGGATCTATTGGCAAACTTTGTTTTTATTGTATTTTGCTTGCTGTAAAGAGCGGCGTTTCATTGCAAATAAATCCTTGTCAACATCAGACATCTAGAAAAACTCTGCCTATAACGGTCATCTACCCTTCTGCAGATACTTTTGTCGTAACTTTGCGGAAATCGGAAATACGCGCGATGTGCCCTCAACCGATGCATCGTAGAATCTTTGAATTTTCCAGTTTTGTTGTAAAATAAATAGGTTCTTTTTTTCGTATGAACATGAGACAGTGTTGCCCCACGTCCTGTGTGATATCACCTTGAAACCTGAGCCGAAGGTTGTTTTTGACGCTTGGTAGGTTGCATCACATACGTATGCTGAAAGACGCGAGATGGTATTAAGAAATTCTGAACATGTAAACAAATCTTGCTAAGAATGTACTTGTTGTTTGAACTTGCCTCGCTCATGTCTTCTTTTAAATTCTGCGAATGCTGTCGTCTGCTTTCTACTACTATTTGTTGATACCAGTTTCACCCATAAGAAAACCTATAGCTATTTTACGATTTTAGGTAAAAAATCACCCAAATCCGGCGACAACTTTAGCACAAACAGTGATAGATAGAGTGATAATTGCAGGTAGACTTTCATTAGGCGGTTTGAATGATTTCGGAAGACGTTTTTTCTCCAGTAAAAGTACCAATTTAAAAAAAGAAAAAATTCCTTGAATTATAAAATTAATCCATTATTTCAAAACTTTCGCTTATTTTTTGTTTTTCTTATGTTTTGCAGGGAAAAGCCTCAGTCACAAAGATATGTCATGAAAGAATGTGAACATACGATTGTCTTTCTCAAAAACAAGTCAAAAACTGATCATGTGTTTGGTATATCCTTTAATGTATTATAAAATGAACTGCCTCAATCAACTAAAGTACTAGACCTAAACAAGCCGTTTGAGCAATGTTTAATTTTATAAGGTATGCTTCCTTGAAAAAAATTTTTTGAAGTTTGAGACATGTGCTCCGATAAGAGAATACCGACCAAAATGTTTTCTTGATTCTTCGTAGCAAGCTAGGTCAGATTTCCTTGATCAATTGAGTAAATACACTTGCTACCAGCAAGAGCCACAATTTGAAACTTGGTGCTGTAGCCTCAGTAAAACTGCATTTGCGTTCTGGTGCGGTTACAACGTCAGAGAAAAATAAAAAATATTCAGGATCATTTAAAGATACGTAGATTATGCAGCAGTTTTCTTATTTATGTTGGAAAAAAATTGCATTATATTGGCTTCGTAAAACCTGAGAGTGGCACGGGTGGTCCACGGGGCCCCATATCCGCTTGATCTGCGCCGTAGACCATGTGGATACGTTCGCAAATGATTCTTTAGTTGGCGCCAGGCCAGTGAAGCACCGCGAGTGAAGCTTTCCCTCGCATCCACTCATAAATGCCAAGCACAAGGCTGGTCGACAGGCTACAAATACAGTTTTTCAAGTCTTCGGTGCCACCCGACCGGGGTTTTATCCCAGTCTACTAGCTTCAGTGACCCGCCCTTTATCCTACAGGATCGTCAATGTCAGGTGGAGATTCGAGCATAATAGTGTAAATAGGGTATGGCACATGCATGGTGTTAGTATCGAATAGAGTTCTCAATTCGAAGTGCAAGATGATACTTTTTGAAATGCGAGTTTCGTTTGGTAATTATAGATATTGTTGCCACCGGCGCAATTAATTGATATTATCTGTGTCAGGCAACAGCAAAAAGAAGGTTTGCCGCGGCTGGAGTTACGCAACTGAACTGTGGACAATTCTAGAGTTTTGTTTTTGTGGCAAAAAGAAACGATGACACATTTTTGCAATTTTAATTCAAAAAGTCAAGGAGTTCAACAATCCAAGAAGCACAATCATCTTGCACCAGTGGGAATATCATTTTTTTATTGTGCACGGGGTTCAGACTGAGAAAAAATTGACAAATGCTGATCTAGAGCGACGTTACTGAAAATTAATTGCGCTTTCAATATCATATGAAATTTTACAAAGTCATACCTACGCTAATCAAATAATATTGCGATCGGTTCTGTGACAACCTGGCAACATTGCAAACTAATGACACAAATATTCTGCGAGGGTTTTTTCAGAGTTGGCCCGGCACTGCCATTTCAGCAAGTTGTCCAGTTATCAAAACATTCTGTGTTCATAAAATCGACGTCAACAATTGGCTGCTGACCGATGGTCGCACAAAGATTGTAATCGCTGCAGGAGAAAGAGGCTAGTCATATCAAATTCCACAAGATTTAGTTCGCTCCACATGTATATTACAGGTGTAATTTCAAAGTGGAATTTTGAAATTATGGAACTTTTCGCAACCAAACCCTTCAATCTGACAGCACAATTCACAGCATGCATGGTTTAGAACAGTGAAACAGCTGAAGCTGAAGTTCATCAGAAATCTTGCAGTGATTTTCACAAAAATACAGTTACACACGAGTTGTTAGTTATTTTGATGTCATTAAAGAGAAACTGATAACCGTTATTAGCTTTTCTCAAAGATACCTAAAAATGTTTTTTTTCTAATTTTACATTTGCATGTTTTTACATAAACATACCTGTATAAACATACATTTTCCTGTTTGTTTTTTGTCTGTTTTTTCAAAAGCAAGCCTGTTTACGAAGACACGCTTGTGCAAAAACAAAATGTTTTGTGTTTTTGATCGTTGAAAACCTTGTGTATTTTGTAACCAACAGTGACCACAAATAACTTTTCCCAAGAAAGCAAATCGAGCAGGTAAGGTGGAAGTACTGTAAGTTATGTGTTGCGTGAAGCGCACGCTTTTAAATCAAACAGACGTCTGCGAAAATGGGTCATCGAATTGTCATGTCCTAACCTAAGAAAAACTTGTCTCTCGGGAAAAGTGCGCCAAGTAGCTCATTACGACAAAGAGGTACACATAACGGTCAGAAGTATTGCCCTGAGCAAATAAAGGAACAAGATGGACTTTTAAGAAATGGGTTTGTGTCCAGTCGAACTGAGAGTTGGGGTAATTTGCCAGAGCAACCAGATCCGGTCGTGTGCAGAATAAGCATTGGGCCTGAATCAGGGATTGCGCTTTTGTAAATTAATTAAACAATTTATTGCTTGAAGGTGCTTTGAATTGAGGTTTGAAAAGCGTTTCAGCAAAAATTGATTCAAAAACGACGTGAGCATGTTTGAATGCTCAAATGTCAAAGAGGTGAATGAAACTCAACAATCTACGTTTATTTAAGCAGCAATCATTTCACTTTTTTTGCAGAAAAATTTGCCTAAAATAAATTGGAACACACACAGCTTAAAACATTTTCATTTGCTTTATCTAAGAACAAATAAACCATGGAAAGTTCAAAGGTAAATAAACGTTTGTCTGAGAAAAGTTATTCAGAAAAGGTCACTTCGAAGAAGATTTCGAAAGGTAAGTTTTTATGCAATTCTTTCCCTTGGAAAGTGTTTCGTAAATAAAGCTCTAAATACATTGCAATGTAGGCCATAAATCAAACGAGTTTTTCAAATCTCTGGGTTTTATGAGCTATGTCAATAAAACATTTAAATGGAATAAAACGTTTAGGTTTTGGAAAATCTTCCTTGAATTGTGTACATATTTGTTTCCGAAGTAGCTGTATTTTTAGTGTATCAAAGGAAATTGTAATGTGATATCTGTCCAGCCTAAAGTTTTAAGGCAAACATTTTGCAGCTATAATTTTTGAAACGGTTATTATGAGCTGTACTATAGATTTTATGCACCCGCCTTACGAAAGCGTTCAAACAAAAGAGCAGCTTTTATGTGTGATTTTGTGTCTAATGGCAAAGCATTGATTTAAACCTTCTTCAGGATACTTACCTAGTTATCTGACCGGGAGTGAAACATGTATCGTTTGCGGGGACAGAGCCACAGGCTATCACTACAAATGTATCACATGCGAAGGATGCAAAGTAAGTGGACGTACTTAATACTACGTCATGAATAGAAGGCTTAGAAAACCAATATGAATTTTAAAACTTGTTCATAAGGTTTGCTTTTGCTTAAATCACTTTTTAAACAGTTGAGTTTTTAGCATCATGAAAATTTCGTAAATTTTTCAAAGAGCTAGATCAGAGGAGATCCACTGACGGCATGTTTTTATGAAAGACACAAGTTTTCAGAACTGTGACATTAGAAAAATGCTTTATCAAGACTAAAATGTAATCAAACTTTGCAAAGTTTCACGTAAGCAAAATCTTATTTTAAAATATTGGTGCCTTTATTTGACTCGATCAGATGGGAGTCGGCGATAGCGCTTGCCTGTCTTACGCATCAAACAAAACTTTTTACTAAAAGTGTTCTTCTAATGAAAAAAAAAAAACAAAGACAAAAGGCAACGTAAAACTCAGTTATTGCAGTTGCAGATCACGCTGGTCGTAAGTAATTGCAATCTGGAACATTGAAGAATATTTCGTTTAGTTTTAATGGCAAAAGAATTGTTTTTGACAGGGTTTTTTTCGTCGGACTGTGCAAAAGAGTCTTCACAAAAGTTATAGATGCAAAGCTAAAAGCCGTTGTGTCATAAACAAAATGTCTAGGAACCACTGCCAAATGTGTCGATATCAAAAGTGTCTGCTGGCTGGCATGGCAACTGATTGTAAGTAAAATTAATGTGCTCGTAAAGTTGATCGTGAAGAGTTTTAGTCCAGTGAAGCTCACGAAGCAGAAAAGTGAAATTTTTGCCTTTTTGTGCAGTGGTTCTCGACGAAGACAAAAGACTTGCGAAACGACGCCTCATCGAACATAACCGCGAGCTGAAGCGCATAAAAGAGCTGAAACATGGGTTTAGTGATTGTCACAGGCATGAAGAGGAATGTAATCAAGAAAAGCAAGGGTTAATAAGCACAATCGTTCAGGCTTATAATCTGGCAATGGCATCAAGTACTTTTGAAGTAATTAAAAGTTGTTTTGCTGTGAAGCAACATACTGTTTTTATTGGAAATGAGCCGAATCTAATAAAAATCTACAACTAGGTTTTTTTTCATTTACTTGTTTTTGTTATCAGTTTACTGTTTGGGTTTATCTTTCTTTGTTCACGAATTACCTTGTGTTAATTTTATTTCCCGGCAAAACGACTTTTTAAATTTTCGTACGGATTGTAGTATCATCACAACCGATCAACATTGCTGATAATCTTTTTAAAATTTAGACCTTCGAAGATCCCGGAGAAACCACAATGCCATTCAGCAAAAAGCTTGCAGGTTCCCTCACTAACGCCATCACTGGAGTGGTTGAGTTTGCAAAGCGACTGCCGTTTTTCTTTGAAAAGGTGATTTTCTTCAAATGGTTGTTTCAGACTTTGATGAAAACTTTTCCTGGTCGTTTGTTTCAAATGAAATGTTTTACCATTGTGCAACGTGCCAAACTGGCGCGAAGTGCGCAATGTCACGGTGTCAACTCCTTTGGGAAACTTACAGAACACTATTGATATCTAACGCTGAACGCTGATGAGAATTTGACAGCCAGCAGGACAGCGTAAAAAGTTTGTTTCAACTTCAGAAAAACTTTTTTCAAACACCTTTGTTTTTCCACACGCATCGTATTAGAACTACACTTGCAAAAAAGCAAAAAAGCTTGTTTGCATGAACACTGTACCTGAGAGCATTTGCTCATTTACCATATCCAAAAAGTGTAAAATGAGTTACGTAGAAAACCCGACTTGACTCCCTAAAAAATAATTATCGTGTTGCGACAGTTAATTAACTCAATTCCACTAAAAATCTTGAAGGAATAGACGAAACTTTGTAAGATGTACCGTATTTATTCGAATATACGCGCAAAATTTTGAACGGAATTTTAATCAAAAAATTAAGGGTGCGCGTTATACACGAGTTTTTTCATCAGCACGCTTTATTTTTATTTCTTTTTTTGGACACTGATATAAACGTAACTCAAGAAGAGTT
>JGI24022J15233_10004729_pt1 | contig 14163 bp, 11 predicted proteins | sample Ectturendosymbi2_FD_15233 | JGI IMG/M metagenome (IMG submission 15233) | reverse complement strand
GGGGGGGGGGGCTTTACGCCCTGGCTTTTGAAATTTGATATTTTCCTATTAACGCCTTAGTAGAAAAATGTGTTTCTCTTGGTTTCGAGTTTTTAAATGAATTTTCACCACTATTGGCCACTTTCTGGAAGAATCCACCATTGCCCCCCTGGAAAAAATCTTTCCGACAACCATGGGAACAGATCGTAAACGTAAAAGAAAGAACTCGATTTTCGGAAATTGAGAACGGGACGAAAATGATTACTGTAAAATGCAACTAGATTAAAATATTAATAAAAAGCTTTTGAAAAGGTGAGTCGAAATAAAAAAAAAGTTGTCATTAAACAAACAGTGACAGTACCTCTTTTAACATCATAGATACGGCAATAAATAAAAGTTATACGGTGTTTTTACTCAAAATCTGCTAAAGATTGGTGAATCTTTGCATTTGTTACAAATGTTTAAAGTCGTCATACCAAATCTAGAATTACGATTTGACGCTCCGAACATGACTTCGCTGCATTCATAAAAGAAACAAGTCACACAATGAAAAAATCAGCTTGCCTCTCTGCTTCCACAAAATTCAAGCTTGCAATCTGAACGTCCATATGCTATGATGACACGAACAACGTATGGGGGAGGAAATTGAGATGGGTTTGTTACGTTAGGTAATGATATTTGCTCGGAAAGTTTATCAAACAGAGATGTTAAGTCCATGTATTTGTTGCAGTCAGCGTTGTTCTTCTCATTATGCTTCGTTTTTGAGCTGTCAGCCATATCTTGCAGCATGTAAAGCACATCACCACCTTGTGGGCTGAAGTCTGTGATCTGACAAAAACGAATGAGCTAAAAAGATGGGCAGTTAATTTTTACAATATTTTCATATGAAAATTTGTGGCAGAGACTACTGAACACGAGACGGTGCTCCTTTCAATGTAACAGAAAAGCTAAAAATCTACATTGTTGGTAGCGTTCAGAGCTTTATACTCCTGACAGCAACGAACGACGAATTAATTCTGTATGTGACCCCAGCCGTGACCACATAAAAAGATACCGGACGTCCAAATACAGCGAATATAAGACCTGTTTCATTGTCTTACTTCTGCGCCAACGACGTGTTCCATCAGTGAACAGAAACTAAGCTCGCATGGTGTAATTCATGCCAGTTTCAGGTGCTGTCTGCCTCATAGTTGAGACCTTTGATTTAAACGTGCTCAGTCTTTGCCCGAAAATGCAACTTGTTTCAAGTCTGTGCTATACAAAACTTTCGCAGCCACGGAATATGAACGCTTCATTGGCCAAAACAATTGTTCATTATTTACGTGCAGCAAACGTAATTTATGACGGTTATTCAAAGCCAGATTTTGTGCAACAGCTTTCAAATATCGGAAATACTGGTCTTTACGCTGGTTTGAGTTTTACATGTCTCTTTACATTGGCAATCTGGAGCTCTAACTTTGCATGTAGTGCTGGCCTAGAAAAAACGGTGCTCTTTTTCTCATACTTTCAAATCATGGACTGTTCCATTGGCTAGTTCTTGTTCACAAAGATTTTAGTCTTGATCACACCAATGGCAAAAACCTGGCCTAACAATCCTATTCATTAATATCTTAGCACTAATTCTTTACATTGGTGCATTGCATTCTTACATTGCGTCCCCCCAAAATCAAAAGTTAACATTGCAAAAAAAAATTGATCCACTTTTTTTGGAAATATCATTGTATTGAAGTTGGGACAGATAGGAAATGTTATTGCACTCTGGAAACACTTATAAGACCATGCAATAGCTGGCATTGTTATATTGCAAGACGTGCTTCAGTGCCTGCCTTTGCAAGGAACGAAATAAGATTGTGGATTTCAAGTTTGAAACACTCTGTGATACTTACCAGCTGAGCATCATCATCTAGCATAAAAAGAGAAAATTCATGTTGTTTATCAATAAATGATTTCGTCATGATGAATTGCCTCACAGCAGAACTCAAAACATGGAAAATCGATGTCTGCTTTATGGATTGAACAGTTTTTCGGAAGTGGTTCAAAAACATTGAAGTTGAATGGTCAATGCATAAAATCTGTAAAGATAATGGGTATAACAAGCATTTCAGATTCAGAATACCTGTTTTTGCAAATGTACGGTAAAAAATACTAATAAAAACAGTGTCTTAGGCCTACAGAAAGCACAATGAAATACACTACAGCAGAGCTTCCCAAACTAAGAGTTAAACCTCTTGTGACAAGTTTGAGGGGTCACCAGGAGTACACCTGCCAACCCATGTATGGTCTGACTTTTGAAACACGATAATAAAACAAATGCAAAAATAAATCTTAATTGGATTGTTTGTAAAAGACTGTATGTTAACACGTCTATCAAAGTGCAACTTTATAGTCAAACTCATACTAGTATTTCCATATACAGAATGTGTGTAGAAGCCAGAGAGTGAGAAATTAACTCTTATATTCTTGTTGCACAACTGGGTGTATTTCTTATTGTTTCATCACGTTGGCTTTAGTGTATCATAAAAGTGTGCCTAGTTCTCATATATTTCGAATATAGATTTTTGATTAAACCTGTTTTTACCACAGATATTTCAGTCATTGTTTGATAACAGTATTCACTGGCCTACTTTTTCAGACATTATGACCGAATTGACTTAGTTTTTTCAGTCATTGAAAAAAATTCAGTCAATGAGCAAACAAAAAGCAGGGCTAAACTCAATGGTGGTGATTGCAATAGGACTGTGTTTGAAGTTTGCATCAACACAGCCACAGTAATAACAGGACATATAGACACATTTCATGTTAAAGTGTGATTTGTAAGTAATACATCCATTACTTTTACACACTAATGTTTCATTGAAAAGCCATTGGAGCTAAAACATTCTCCCATCTAAACACAGTTGTGGAGGATGTTATGAAAGATATTAACTTCAGTAAGAGTCATGCATTCAACACCTACCGTTTTGCAAATTTATGCGATGAAATTGAATAGGACTTTAAAACAGATATACATACTACATTGTAAAGTAAGGCAGATGTCACAAAAGAAAGATTAAGGCTACTTCGTATTGATTTTGAAATATGCAGTCACAATTTTTTGAACTGAAAAATGTCAAAAGTTGGTCCACCATTTTCACAATGACAAGCAGTTGTTGAAATCATGCTGTTTATCAGATATGTTTGAAAGCTGAACGAATGCAGTTCATTTCTTTGAGAAAACAGCAATATTTTTACATTGAAATCCAAGCCTGAACTGTTCATAAATCAGTAAACATTTTGTCTGGAAACAAAAAGATGAAAATGACTTATTTGAAATGTTCTCATTAACAGAAGAGTTTTGGGTAACAATGGAAGCTCGTATGACAAAGCCAGTTATAATGAAACATTTATGAAGTTCAAATTTTTTCACAAGTGTTTTCCTCCAGAATTAGACATACTAGTTTATATCCAAAGCCTAAATGTATCATAAAAACAAAGCATCAAAGGCCTTTCTTATGTTGCAGCTTCAATGCTTTAGAAAAAGCTTTAACTTTTGGGCCTAAATCACAGAGGTTCCAACATGATCTGATGTAGCAGTTATTGTATTCCTGCTGCTGATCTCCACGTATTTGTGTGAGAGAGACCAAAACAAGATGCTTAAGTTTAACAACATTGAGACCAGCACTGATGAGCCAGGGTTGGGTTTGCTATTCAATGAAGAGCAATCACATGTTACCACACTGAATAATTCAGTAGTGTTAATCTTAGCAATGTTTTTTGTTGTTATTATTTAACTGCTTCAGTAAAATATATCTAATGTTTATTTTAACATGTTTGCTGCCAGTGTATGATATATTTGTACTTTAGCCACTATTTTCATGCCACTTTGTAACATATATATTTATGTGAATCTGGATTCTCTACCTTTCTGCACGTGAAAAAAAAATCAAAACTGAATCAATTTACTCTAAAAGAAAATAATTAATCCCCTAATTAGATGATTAATTTCTTATTTTTAGGCCATAACTTTTGAACCAGAAATGCTATAAAGCTAATCAAAGACACACATTATAGCTAGTTTCCATAAAAACTTCAGTCAAAAAATTATATCTAGCCGTTTGGGCCCAGGGCCAGGTAACCTGAGCTACAACGGCCAAAAACTTAACCCACCTATGATGACAACCACAAAACACCTGAAACCCAAATTTTTTTTTTCATTATAAACTAGAAAACTTACTGTATCTTTTGAAGGTTTGAACAGCTCTCTAGTACAATCGACTGGCGAGTCAGCAAAGGTGTTGAAAAGGATGGTTATCAAAGTAATATTTAATCAACTTACAGTACAAAGTTGTGCTCAATTTGTGTTTACTTTTGTACAGTATTAAAAAAGATTCAAGTCTGCTTTATGCAACTTTCGTATAAACATCGGAAGACATGAAATATCTCAAAAAGAGTGGGGGTATTTAGGGGTGATGTTAGATGATTCCTTAACGAGGAAGCAACATATTGTACACGTTTCCCGTAAGTTATCGAATGGTTGCTGGGCGTTGTCCCAGATCAGAAAAGATTCCAACTCGCAAATGGTTAAAAAAGTGTATTTTGCGTTACTTTATCCGCATATTCAATATTGTATAACCAGCTGGGGATGTGCTGCTAAGTCTGTCTGAGATCCTTTAATGAAACTTCAGAAGCTTATGGTATGTATTATGATGTTTAGTCATAATAAAACTTCTTCAATGCCGTTGTTCCACAAATTAAACCTGTTGATGCTAAACGATTTTTTCAAATTGGAAATTGCTAAAGTCATGCATAACAGAAAGCAATGAGCACTTGCCAGACTATATTTCAAAAAATTTGGAANGAGTAAATTGGACACAGAATTATAACACCAGACACTCCAACAAAGGCAACTATGTATTACCAAAAATTAGAACAGAAACTGGGAAAAAATCAATAGTTTATTGGGGCCCAAAGATCTGGCAAGAAGTTCAACCGGACATCAAATCAAAACCTTTACTGCTGTTTAAAAAAAATACGCCAATCATTTAATTCGCCACTATATAAACAGATGATGCCTGCAATCCATGGATTTATAGTTTAGTGATGATACAGAGCAACATTTAGTTGAAACTTATCTTGCATGTGGATCGTATCCATTATTTCTTGGTCCTGCTCATCATTTGGATTGTACAAGTATGATTGAGTAAGGTTAAAACAATGTTCTGGTCTTTGCTTTCGCTTCTGCTGGTTAGCGCAGGGCTAGTGAGCGCGTTCATTTAGGGTCTTTGACAACAAGTGATTGGGTGATGGCAGACAGGATGACCGAAGTGTCTTTTCACCACCTCCCGGCCTTACTGTGTCTGTTTTCAAAAGTGTACTTGCGTTAAAGCAAAAAAATAAAATTGTTGTTGTTTATATATTAAGCACCAGAACCCCTGAAGTATTTCCTTATCTATAAAGACATTTGCAGTCATTTTTGACTAGTTATCTGCAAATGCATTGTCAAACATTTTCTTTTGAATTTGAGAGATTGTGAAAGCATATCAATACAATCTGCAATGAACCATTTATCTTAGCTGCATACACAAGACAAGGTTACTAAAAGAGATCTTAGAACTATTGAATATCAGCTATTATTCAAGATAGGACTAATTTATTTTTCTCAAGAAATTCATTGCAGATCACGTCAATTATTATATACCTGATTGTTATGCTAAACTTTTTTCTAACTTCTCTATACCTTTTAAAAGATGCATTAACTCTTTCCTGGTCATTTTTAACCAATTATGGTTTACAAGTAGATGTGTGAAATGCTCTGTTTGTAAAAGCTGTAATAGATAAATCTTAATACATTAAAACTTGATCAAAAGCTAGGAAAACGCAAGTTTCACATGAAGCAAATAGCAATTTTCTTTTTTTTTGTTAATTTTGGTGACAGCAATTGGTGGCGGGCCCAAGCCTGAATTGTGCTTCTTGCCGGGGCGATTGAGGTGAACGCTCTTGCCCAAGGAGCACTACAGCAAGTAAATAGCAAAGAACAATTGTCGAATTGAAATATAAAACACAAACAAAAAAACATCAAAACTGTCTAGTCTGGGCTTTATGGTGTTCACACATCCCCTATTGAAAAAATACAAACACTATGCTTTATAAGGCAGATCTACTTTANTATATTCCCAAACAATTCAGTTAATCATTGCTTCAAGGAACTGTTCCTGGATACAGTATACAAAATTTCACACGTCAAGTTGAAAACACAAACAACTCCATCTTACTATTTTTTCAGGGCAGTTGACTTTTGGAACTGCTATACTTTCAATGGGGACTGATGGTGTTCTTTTCAAAACAGCTTTAGGTTTGTTATAGGTGGGATTTGGATTTTCTTGATTAGCTTCAGGAGTTGTTTTATTATCACAGTCAATATTTGTGCCAGTCAAATAAGATTTATTATTATCTTCAATTCCAGCAGTGTCAGCATGAGAGCGTTCATCAGATTCTTTGCTACTGCAAGCAGGAATTGAAGAAGTATCGATGTGTTCTCCTGGTACCCGACCGACAACCTCAGTATAACATGGAGGAGGCTCATCATTTGAATTTGATCCTGTGAGTATATTGTTTTCATCCATAACTTTTTCACAGGCATTCACCAAGTAGCTTATACTTCTATCAACTAAGCTGAGACAACAACATAAAGAAGAAAACCCTTTGATGTGTCATATAGCTGCATATTATGCAACAGTGCAAAGGTGTACTACATGTTAAATTTCATTCAAAGTATGTTTGCAATAGACAATAAAGCAACAGAATGTATATGGTCAATCACTCAATGGTGTGTTTATCTTGAAGTAAGATAAACCAACACTACAAATAGATAATGTTTATTATGATTAAAACAAGTTGCTGGTGCGTCAAAGATGGCATTAGCCACCCATGGGCTGCTAAAATGGTAGCTAACAACAAGTTTTCATCGGCCAATTAACTGCCCAAACACTTTTGTTTTTCTTGGCTACTGATACAGTCCATTCACTTTTTTGAAGCACTTACGTGGATGTTGAGGATATTTCTTTTCTGTGATGTTAGTTGTCGTTATCATCAACCTCTAGTGAAATTTGTGTCAGACCTTAAAGAGTTTTTCTGAGCTCTGTGAGCGAACAACGCATAATGTATGCTGTGTGTTTGTGCTGTACTGTGGACTGAACAAACTTTTGTGGTGCAGTGTGGTAGTGTTCGGTTGTAGTGTGTGAAGGACAGGTCATAGGCTTCCAGGAAGTTGGGTTCTCTGGAACTGAATCACTAACAGTATAATATGGACTAGTTTGCATTTGCAGTACTGTATGATTCATCATTGGGGATGAGCCTATGAAACTGCTGTCCAACCAGTATAAGTGCTACAAAACTGATAAAATCCTGATTGTTTTTTAATGTGTTTTCTTGCCAAGCAATGTCTTTACTTGTTTTTACTAGCTACAGTCATTTGTTTGGTTACACCACAAACATAACCAAATGCTCAATTTCATGAAGACTCTGTAGCAAAAATTAATAGCAAGAGTTGATAGAAAAGATAAATGTGAGGCTATTTGTCTTCATCCAGACTTTGTAAATGTCACCATAGTGTTAAAGAAAGGCAAGGATATTACACACATGTATCTATTTTTACCAAGACCTATAAATGACATTGCATGCATTGTCTTGGTGTTTGTTATTCTTCAGCATTGCCTATGTGTAGCTATCTAAACCTTCTGTGTTCTTCGTGGCACCTCACAATTTTTTGCATATTCTTGTAATTCCTCTGTCATGCTCGCCATGTTGAGGATGTGCACAAGCCAAATATGTAATTAAATTCATTTTATAAAAATAGTAAATACCAACTGTCAAATCTAGTTTTACATTTAGCGAAAACAAACAGTTGTTAGCCTCAAGATAAATATCCAGTTGAGGTCAGGCAGCGGCAGCAGTACCACCAGCATGGGATGTACCACCAATGTGGGGTTCAACTTGAAAAGCTCAAGTTTGTAACATGAGCATGTGGATCACTGTGGGGATTGAGCAGAAACATCTATTTGTACCACGAGTGTGGGATTGAAATACATAGCAACATTGTTTACCACCAGAGTGGGGATTGAATTGGATAATGGCAGTTTGTTGCCTACCATGATTGTGGCGATTGAGTTGAATAGCGGCGGTTTGTACCACTAGAGTGGTTGACTAGAAAAGCCTATCTGCACCGCCAGAAAAATGTCTGTTTGTACTAACATCGTGGGGATTCAGTAGAAAAGCTTGTTTGTACAACCAGCACACTCGCAGTTTGTTCCACCAGCATGAAAAATGAGTCAAAAAGCCGATTTGCACCAACAGAAAAGTGTCTGTATGTACGACCAGTATGGGAATTGAGTAAAAAAGCCTGTTTGCACCACCAGGAAAATTTGTTTGTTCCATGAGCATGGGGTTGAGTACAGAAGTGTCTGTTTGTACCATGAAAATGGGGATTGAATTCAATAGTGGCAGTTTGCACCACCATAGTGGGGTTTGGATTAAACAGCAGCAGTTTATACCACCAGGAGTGGCGCAGCCTACCCTCGGTTTCCCGTGCTCGGGAACAAGATCAGCTTGGGCGCTCTAATCCAGCCCGTTCGTGGCAGCACAGATGCGAACAGTGGGTTGGGAATATAGGGGCGTCGAAAGCTGACTTGGGCACTGCATATAGTTTTCATAAACCTGTCTGAAAATTTCAAATGACAGTGACATCACGAAATTGATGCCAGAATCAGGTCTGGTCATAATGACTGCTGTGACGAGCTATAGGGGGTTCTGGATCATGCAATCACTGAATTTGTAGTTGTATAAGTAGAACGTCATAAGGACTGACTGAGGACAGACTCATGAACACATGAAAAAGGACAGACAGAAAAATGCACACAAAAACCTGAAGGAAAAAGATTTTATACAAAATTCTAGACATTAATTTACAAAATGCTACATCAATTTGTTGGATAAAAGCATGAAAAGTTAGCAGATAGTAAAAAATACTGTGATGGAATGCTTTACCTGCAATTAAGTAAGTAACTTGAAAAGCAAGGTTTTCTTGCCTTTTTTGCGGTAAATGTACTGTTGATAAGAATTGTTTTTATGAAACTCTACTGGGAAGTTCTTGTAGTCTAAATGGTTCACTGCATAGTTTTTTATGTAAGTTATGACATATAAACTTTCGCAGAATGCGAAATTGTTGATTTATAAAAGCAATACACAGCATTTTTCAGAAAAAAACATGTTTCACTCAAAACCACAACATGCCAAGTTGGTCCATGAGAACGAAAATTACTTCCGGCAGCACTGCGCAGAAACATCCAAAGTTTGTTTAAAAACATTGGTTAGCTTTTATTTTGAAAACTATGCAATCAGAATAATAAGAACTTGACATGTCAAAAGTAATGTGATATAACCTATGTTGATATTGAGATGATTCAGAAAAATCCATTAGGTTGGTAAATGTGGAAGCAAAAAACAAATAATTTCTGATCTTTCAATTAGCAACCTTTGTGTCACTGGCTCTTCACGTGTTGACAAACCAAGGAAAGGCTAACTAAGGTTATTAGTTTCATCTCTGCCAACTCGCGGTTTTGCTTATTCTTTTACGAAATAATGAAAAATACTTTTATTTTTTGAAAAGTACCTTTTGTCATTTGCAAAATAGTACACCTTTCTTATGCAAAAGTATTACCAACAAAACTTGGCAAATTTGTTGGTAAACAGTGACTTTTTGTAATATTTGCCCAAGTTAGAGAATCTGGCAACCTTGTTGCTGTTGAACTAAGTTAATTGCTCAAACATCAGTTGACACACTGTCTTCAATCAGCAGATTGTCATACAAAACTGTATTTTGTGAGAGCTAATCAGCACAACATTTTGTCGATGTCATCAACAGATGGAATGTGCATTTTACTGGACTTTCTGTTGTTTGGAAAGAGCGAAGTGCAAAAGCAGAGACGCCAGGACAGCACTAAGTCAGTGCAGGCAGTAAGAGAATTAAGGGCAATGTAAACTTATAAAAACCAAAAAATTGTTACCAATTATACAAGTCTGTTCCCATTCAGCAACGATGTTGACCTCAGAAATAATACTAAAAATCATAGAAAACTATTCTGAATTTCATGGGTGCACGAACAGCTGCAATAAGTTTGTTTCCATTCGATCTGGATAAACAATCGTACCATTCTAATTTTATAAAAACGGTAACTTCACCTCTGTTTCCTCTTTTATGAAAGGGTAGTGGGGAAATGCCCCCATCATGCATCCACTCTCCGGCATCCCTGTGCGAAAACACAGTAACACTCACCACCGCACATGTGCAACTGCCTCACGAATGCGAAAATTTTGTTGGCTGTGCTGAGTAGGGACATGTGTATATTAAGATATATACAGCAAGCAAAATAAGCTCAAAATGTCACAGAATAGTTATTTAGTGAAATCTTTTGCAGTGATTTTGGTCCCAAATAAGTACGTCACACCTTTTTGTAATGTGAAAATGCTTATAATTTACAAAACTGCACCCTGTTTTCGTTTTGCCAACCAAGTACTTCTGGCTTTCAATACTGCAATGGCTTTTGGTACCCTTGCTTTTTGAAAGTTTTTCTCTAGTCGTCCTTGCCTCCACTACAGGTGTTACACAGTTTGTGTAGTTTAGCTAATGCATAGCCTACAGTGAAGTATTGTATGACAAATGTTTATGCAACAGTGACAGATTAAATTCTGTGTTTGTGGCCTTGTTTAATTCAACTCGCTGTTCAGGGTGGTTTGTGAACATCTCATTTACAACGAAAAAAGTTTTCTCAAAAGAAACCACTTGACAATTATGTTACATATTGAAAGTGGGTGCAGTTATAACTTCAATGATCATGCACGTTTGCATGAAGCTTTGCAGACATGGGCTCAGTCCCATTGCCACAAGGGGGCTTTAGTGGGCTTAGCACCCCCGAACAAAGCTCCAAGCCCACAAATTGAAATATGAAATATTATAAATCAGTGCAATTTTTGCTAGATTTGAATGTCAAGCCCCCCTGCACAAACAACAAGCCCCTCTGCACAAACATAAAGACCCCTTGTTGATGACTTTCTGGCAATGGTTCTGCGTGGGCTATGTGCACTTCTTACAAAACACAATAGCTCGAAAACACTTCAACACATACCAAATTGAATCTGCCATGACATTGCCAGAAAAATGTTATTCATTAACACCCTGCTTACCTTTTGCAAACGGCTCAACAATACTGTGCATACACATAACTACGGTTGAATGATAAGAACACCGGCACTTTCTTTCTTTTCACAGTTATTCACAAATGACAACAGTTAAGGCAGGTTTTTTAGGGACCTGATTCGAGCCCCTAGATTTGAAAATTGGGTCCCTACAGATCCATACCCATACCGGGTACCTAACATTTTCCTTAAAAAAAACTGGTTAAACCGTGCACTCATGCCCAATCAGCAATCACGAATCCTAGCAAAACACTGACATTTAGACAAACACAACGTTTGTCTTCGCGACAACCGTCAACAATAATATAAAGCAAAACTTCACAAACGCATTGCGTAATTACTTATGACACGAACATACAACTCTGAAAAGCACTTCTGTGAATGTCTTTTCAGCAAGGTCTCTTCGAATTCCAGTCAGTAGTTCCAGTGATTGCAGCACTCAGTGATGCCACTGGGATCAAGCGTTTCAACATCAAATTTTTCAGGATTCAACATCAAATGTCAAGCATCAACATCAAAAAGACACAAAACTGTTATCAAAGCTTGTTTTCTGCTATGGTTCCTATATTGCACATCCACCACCGCTTCGTGAAACCATCTGTTTGGCTAATTACTGCCCCTTCTAGCCAGGGTTGCCCCTTTGGGGCCAAATTTCAGAAATTTGGTCCCATATAACACTTGTTGGCCACAAAATTTTCGTTTGGCACTTTGACACTTTTTTGGCCCTTTTCCAGGATAGGCTGGCCCCTTGCAAGAATTAGATCTGACCACCCTTGTTCCTGTCTGGTAAACCATAATTTTTCACTTTTTTGACTAATTCATTGCAGATTTTCACCAAACGCTTATATTTTGAAGGTTTTTGATTACAAAATTTTGTTAGGATCCTTAGAGTTTCTGAGTTATGTGAGAGTAAGTTCATCAGAATATCTGTTACTTGCTGCAGTTGCAGAGGTTGCAGTGAGAACTGTTACGTTGCCTAACTTGCTGTTTTTCAGGTGGTGCACATGTTTGTTGGTTTTGTTCAGATTGTTGTTGCATTAGCACTTATCGAAGGATGATAAATTTCTCTCAGTTGATGGCTACACATGGAAATTATGTTGTTCTCTTACGATCTTTCATCACCTACTCGTTTTGCTGTTGCACCACAATTGTGATTGAGAAACATGCCATTTAATATGGGTTCACATGACTTTGCTACTGCTGATAAATTTGGACAAAATGGTTGACCCATTTTTGGCCCCATGTCTTAGAATTTGGCTCTTTCTGGACTAGATTTGGCCCCTTGACAAAAAGTAGATCTGGCAACCCTGCTTCTAGCTGTCAATTTCCAATTTGCTGCATTTTTTTAGTAGCAGCATTCACAGAGCTGAAAATTCGTTTGACCTCAAACCCTTTTATAAACATAGAAGTACATCGATGGACTCCACAAGATCAATTCATTAAAATTTTGAAAATGCTAGATCATGCTCAGCAACAAATCTAACTGAAAATGCTAGATCATGCTCAGCAACAAATCTATTCAACTTCAGCTCTGCAGAAGCAACTTATGAGCATAATTTTCAACCTCTTATCATCAGAACCTTTAAACCGCAGAACCTTTAAAATTTCATCGAGTATTTGAAGAGCGCATGGCTTTAATACGTGATTTGATTTCTTTGTGTCATAAACAATCACTCCTTTTGGGAGCTTTGAACGAGTTACGATGTACCCTACTGCATTAATTTACATTGCCACTGATATTTCTATTTGTCATCAGTTTTTATCAGTCAGCTTATTAGTTAATGTCTTCAAGCCACGACTTGTTAAACTTCAAGGCCAGCAAGAAGGCCTATGCTATTTTCGTCTTAGAAATTGCAACTACCTGAAAGAACCTAAAACCTGAGTTTTACAAAGCCTCAGTCAGAGGTCTGCATCTACAGCAAAAACATTTTGTCTATCGGACTTGAAATCTCTATTTCATAAGGTTAAAAAAATACAAAACTGGATTTGATCCACATAAATAAATTAAGCTCGGCATCATTCAAGCTAAAATGAGAACATTTCATGTTGACAGTAAGAATGGCCTTAACATATTGCAAACAAAGTTAAGGCAGCCAACGTTTTTGTCAACCTGCGCTAACAAAACAAAGGGTTGAGGTAGCCTGCACTTAGTTGAAGGTTAGAGAGTGCAGACCACCTCCACTTTTTCCAAATTAGGGGTGACAAGAATGTAGTCTAGGGTGCGCTTACTTAACTGTGGTCATATTGCTTTTTTTTCTACGAATATATATATATATATATTTTTTTTCGACATGGAAGAACCATATATTAAACCACACATAACCAAAAAGAAAAACACAGTAAAATTATGCAGACCATGATGGAGTACCACCATTGTGTGTGTGTGTTCGACCAAACACATAGCACCCCCAAATGGGTTGGGCAGACAGAGGCAAAGACAGATTACAAAAAGGTTTTACAGTAAACCAGCGCTTTTCAAACTTTATTTAGTTACAGCACACTATAATAAATGCTAGATTTGGCCGCAGCACACCTACTTTATAAAAACCTACTCTTCACAAACTTGTAACGGAAGTGATGTAACATACAGAAGGTTTTGTCAAAACATAAAACATTCGCGGCACACTTCAGCCTCTTCAGCGGCACACAGCTTGGGAAACACTGCAGTAAACAGTAATACAGCAGTGTTGGGTACATGAAAAATGAACAAAATGAGGTTAGTCAGGGTGGCTGAAAAGGGGAGCAAAACAATACTGCACAGAGGCTTTACAAAAAGCATAAAAAGCATACTGAAGACAATGAAGCTTACAGAAAATACAGACATTCAGAAGGCGATGGCTATACATTGAAGAGAGGCAAGTGATGGGCAGGAACACTGTTAATGCACTGAGGGTGGCTAAAGTCAGATCACGTGCACACAGGCCAATATGCTGGCGGTGTTCCCTCTGACCACGG
>JGI24022J15233_10004728_pt1 | contig 14165 bp, 9 predicted proteins | sample Ectturendosymbi2_FD_15233 | JGI IMG/M metagenome (IMG submission 15233) | reverse complement strand
TTGATCAAATTTGTGTTCGTTGATTCGGGTTATTAAATTTCGGCGAGTCTGTCCAATGTAATTTGACCCACATGTGCATGTTAGTTTGTAGACTGCATTNGAGCGACGAAGATGATTCTGTTTGTATATGTGTAGAAGATTTTTTCAACTTATTAGTTTCATGTATGAAACGAAACTGAAAGGGCATGATGGCATAGCGGTGTACAAGTCTTTGCATTTCTCGGCGGAGTTCATAGGAAATTTCCCCGAGGTAGGGGAGACGCATGTTGATGGTGATTGTCATTGGCGGTGTTATCGTGAACGAATTAACGGAGGTTTCATGTGGATCTTGTTTCATCACAANTACAGTAAAGAAAAACATTTCAAGCTCTGGTNTGTTGTATAGCGCACAGAAACCACCTCATGGAAACATGTGTATTAGCGCACAAAANTGTTTGGAAGTCGCATTTTAANACGTTTGAAACTTATGGCTATTTTAGCAATTTCATGAAAACGTTTTAGAGCGCGCAATTGATTCCTGTTTCGACCAACGTAAGAACTCTAAATTCTTGCAGTAAGAATGAAACCAGCAAAAAACGCAATTTAATTTTTATTTATTTGTTTGTGACCAGACACGAAGTCCATAGTATAAACACACACACTATGCATATCGCAGGTCGATAAAAACAGACAGAACGGTTTACAAGGCATTGGAGCCGGCGGAATCACAGGGTTACAGACACTTTGCAACTGCGTTGAGGACAGAACCATTTGAGGACAGGTTTACACATACATTGTTAAAAAAAAACTTTGCAGTATAGAATTTCAGCGAAAGAAACTATTTCATTTGGATGTCGTTGAACTTAAATTATGAAGTTTGGTAAAGAATATCCTTAACAGGATTAAATTTCGGAAAAACATCCGATGTTCGAAACAACTTTTAAGTGCTTCTGGATCATGAGCTTAGTGCAGGAAGAGCAGTTGATCCAGAAAGTAAAAATGCCATTAGCATTAGCATCATTGCTAAGCACAACAGTCAAGGTCTGCATTCGCTGGCAGCTCACTCGAATTGCACCCTGGCGATTTTGCGAACAAAAAATCAGACTTTCTCCGCTTCCAGCTCCGTGCCAAGGTTGTTCTGGTGTAAAAGCGAAGTTTAACTATGTTGTCGATTCACGGTCCAGAGCACAGCGTCATCTTTAACCTCAGCGTGGACAGTACTTTTGCGAGCTGGTTGTGCCACACAAGGCTGACATACAATCCCGTCTGCGATGGTAGTGCCACACAAGGCTGACATACAATAGGCCTGCGCTTTTCAAACCACGGAAGTGATGTAACATACAGAAGGTTTTGTCAAAACATAAAACATTCGCGGCAGACTTCAGCCTCTTCAGCGGCACACAGTTGGGGAAACACTGCAATAGGCTGAGGCTGACAGGCTGACATACAATCCGGTCTGCGCTGGTTGTGCCACACAAGGCTGACATACAATAGAATATAATCACAGTGAAAAACAGAGTGACTGACGGCCAGTTTGCAATGCAACGATTAAAAACTAGACGAGATACAAATGTGGAGAAAATGTGTTTGGTTGAAGTATGAGTCAGACAGAGAATATCTGAGTGCTTTTGCGATAAGCAGTACGAGAGGCCAACCAATGCAGAAAGTGCAGTTGTAAAAGTTAATGTGCGTTTTGGTGTCAAATTAGTTTTTCTTTCAAAGGAATTGAATTCATGAAAAACTCTAACGAGGGGATCATAAAACGACAAACTTTACTTTGTACGATTAAAAGTTTCAAACGGTCTTTTGGTTCATTGTACAGCAGGCCCGTAGCAACTGGGAGGAATTGGGATTTTTTGTATCCCCCTAAAAATGGCTATTGTTTTTTTTGTAACCCCCCTAAAAATGTCTATAGCCACAGGTCTATTGTTCAGCTCTCCAGGGTTTGTGGTGGATCTGGGCCTTCTTGGACAGAAAGACCCGTGCATGTGGGAGCTGTAGCGCGTATCGACCGTCACCACTGTAATCCCTGTGAAATTCTACCTGTTGAATTTTGAATATAAATAAAATATTGCAGCCGAAGAAGCCATCTTCCGCAGCGAAAACAACCTTAACGTTTCGTAACTACAGTAAAATGAACCTTAACTTGGCAATCTAAAATAATAACTGCAAAAAAAGTGAAAAACGCTTGTGCTGTGGATTGAACGAATGCAATATGTAGATTTGCTGAAAGAGCACTTTGACTACTTTTTTCATGTTTTAACGCAATCATTATTTCCAAATTTTCTGTGTTTCTGTTGATTCAATCAGTGTTTTTTCTGAGGCATTGTGAGCGGCCGAAACGTTCTCTCAAATTCATCCGAAGGTCTCTCAAAACATACTTCTACATCAGAAACTCTGTAGTTCAACTACATCAGAAAACTAGCATATACTTAAGCCTAATGCAGACGGATTGTGTTTGGAAGTGTGTTTTTCCAAGGCTTCCTAATAAAGTTTCCCTATGAGGCCTTGTTTTTTCAGCCTGGTGGGTCTGTCTTCATGACGTTACTTCCTGCTTCAGTGCGTGTGGCGAAGACTGATTTCGAATTGAATATGTTTTGACTTTTACGCCGCATCATACGCTAGTAGAAAATCAATTGCAATGTTCTGTAGGAAATCCAAACAACCCGACACTGACTGGCCTATAGGCTAGCCTAGGCCTTGTTAGTGCAAGCTATAGATTAGCCAGTTAATGAGTTTTTAGACCTAATTTGCTTCAACACGTGTTTCGGTCTTTCATCTAAACTTGCATAAGTTCCCTTCACTAACCGTCAGTGCAAGCGGTACTTTAGATATTGTAGATTAGCGCTTCAGCGATGTAAGCTCCAGCCAGCAACCCTATTTGTTAGTCCACATTATCCTGATTTAATCATTGGCTAGACGGATTTCGGAAATTCCGTGGAATGCAAAACGGTCACTCATTTTTGTGTGGTGATGTAAAAAAAACAACTTTTGTAATGAAAGTTAGATTTTTGTTATATTCCTTCACAGCTAAGAATCAAACAAAAGATCTTAACAGACTATAGATTCTGCCTACATGGTAGGCATCATCAGCTCTGCGAATTGCATGGAGTTTGATAGAATTACAGTAATTAAAATCCACAAACACTAAAGCTACCTGCTAAGAGAATCTAATCAGGGCTCCCATTTCTAATAAACCCAGATTGTACAAGAACAAAAAAATATTTTCTTACAAAAAAAAAACAGAAATGTTAGTTTGTACAAAGACATATTGGTGTAATTACAGGAGTTGAAATGATTGAAATACAGTACTTGCTCTTCCATATTTCTTCTGCAGCGTGAACATTTGGATCACTTTACCGTTGCTCAAGACGATTTTCATAAATCTGGTGACATACTCCATTGATGACATCTCTTACTAAATAACGATATTGAGACAGAACTCCACCTTATCTTTCATTGCAACGTTCACTGCACACCTTGTGCAGCACGTACTTCATATTAATGATCATGAAATTCTGCCCGAATGCGGACTTTCTGAACGCTTTGCGCGTTTGGCCGCTTTGATTTGTTGCGTTTTTTTTTATTTGGTGTACCTCATGCGTCGATCCCAGTTTCAGTTGCTGTTTATAGCGTTGTTGATGGCTTCTTCAGTGCTTTTCTCAAATGCTTGCGTGCTGTTGGTTTTCTTTGGCAATTGTTTTTTGAAAGCTCGACGTGACACAATAAAATTGCATCGGTCAGGCTTCCGCCTGTCGCACGATTGTCGTCAAACAAACAAATAAATGAACCGAGCTGAAAGACCCGCAAAAACTGGCGTTTTGAGAGAAAGTTTGGAACAGAAGATGTTACCGTGGTTGTAACCAGAGAAATGAACAGTGGCAAAATTTATCTGTGTCAAAAATCACTCTTGCAAAATGTGGTGCTCAAGAAATCGACCAGTTTCAGCTTCTTCATCCCCTCCAAATCGATCAGTCTTAGGTTATGGTTCTTGGAAGAATAAGTATATGATGTACAAACAAACGGTTGGCAAAAATCAATTTGAGCAAGGCTTTTTTCCTTATCTGGAATATTGTCAATCAATTTGAGCAAGGCTTTTTTCCTTATCTGGAATATCAACGGCTTCTAAAATTAAGCTCTACTACGACTCTGTGTAGGCAACGAAAGAGGGCAAAGTGCAAAAGACTGTTACAGAATATTGCGTTGCAGAATATTGCGTGTAATCTGCAGCAGGAGTGTCCAAAATTTTTTTTCTGAGGGCCACATAAGCTATTAAACAACAGTTCGAAGCCTGGACGTCTTACGTGATGTAATTGTTTCAGGCTATGCTACATTTTACCAAATCAACAAATTTTTCGTAAATACTGCACATTATTTTTTCATCTTTGACAAAATGACTTCGCGGACCGGAAGGAATAGCTTCGCGGGTCCCATTTGGCCTGCGGGCCGTAGTTTGGAGGCCCTTGATCTACAGTAAAACCATTTTGAAAATATTAAAGGATAAATATCTGCTCCGATTTCAACTTGACCGTAAATTTTTATTATTCAAACTCTGGTGGTTCTTTGTGTTTCCCCCCCATTGAAAGTTACGGCAAGTGCATTTTTCCGTCTCTTTTTGACTTGGATCGATTGGTGTTTCCGTTGCGAAGTTTGGTCAAAGCGCTAATTACATTCATGATTATTTGTGTGGAGTTGTAATCGCCTCTAAGTTATTCCCTAAATCTCCTCCTTCGAGTACTAGACAATTACACTCACACAGGTAGGGTAAAATATTCTTTCAGGCTGATGCACCCATAAAAAATCGGAATATACTCCTGGAGGTACTTGCACCCAGTTTGGGGAAACCCTGTGTCAATTTAATTTTTCTTGTTTAATTCTTCAGAGCACAGATGTGTGTTTGGTCACTTTTTCGGCTTGCAGGCTATTGCCTAACTTTGATAACTGCAGCTGCATTGTACCTTCTATAATTTAAAACTGAAGTTCGCAAATATTTGCATTCGGAATGTTGTGCTCCCACTGAAGCGCTGAAGAGAAGAGTTTGATGACGAGTTTTGGTATTTGTGTTTACTTGTGTTCTTTCGTATTTTACTAGTTCTACCCACGTTGCCTGATATTATTTTGTTTGTGGTGGTTTGTTCACAAGAAGACGTTAAGCGAATCACCTGAAAGACCTTCTGCGTTTCCTGCCGTAACATTAAATATGCTCTTCCTCCACAGGAAGCGATAGTGAACAGCCAAACATTGTTACTCTTTTGCAACCATGGCAAGCGACTGTATCAGCAGTATGCAAATCCTCCTCAGAATTTTGTTCATCTGCAGTCTCGCAGCAACTGTAAGAGGCTTACCAAATGGTGCACCANCNGGAGCCTGCACAGANATGATGCCGCGGCATAANAATACAAATGGCGGAGGATTCTTAACAGGTCAGACAGGGNATTCACCATATTCGATCATGATGAGCGCCATGGAGTACAACAAGAGTACCTCCATTCGCGGTATGTCAGCTTTAATTCTTTNAAATGTACTCTCAATTACAATGCTCCTNCCATCTCAGTGTCTTATTACTGGTTTTACAGCGAAAGCACTTTGAAACCTCTGTCTGCGTATTACGAAGTGTGAAAAGTAAATTTCGGTGTTGCAGCTGTAGTTTTCGATGCAAACTCATTTTCTCACGTTTTCGTTATTTACTTGACAAGCACAAAGATTCTTTCTGAACTATGTTAACTGTGAATAAATCATCTACTCACTGGTGTGTATTGTTGTGGAAGTGTATAGCAGCGTTTTTTTCTTTATTTAATGAAAATGTTTTACTATTTAATAAAAAACGTTTTTTTTTTCTTTATGTAATAAAAATGTTTACGCTCATTTCTTTATTTAATAAAAATGTTTTACTGGCAATAGAGGTTGTGACTAAAAACGATAAGTGCTTTGTTGACAAACAAGTACGTTGATCTTTGGCGAAATGACAAGCAGCAGAGTTTGAATACCTCCGCCAGCTCTTGCTTTCACAAGAATTTTGCTTGAATCATTGTTATTTTTCCTTCGTTTCTAATTCAAAAAATTGGAAATCTTCGAAGTGAATTACGCAAAAGCATGATTTTAAACACAAGAAAATGCGCCAAAAACGAAAAGCAAATCATATTGTTAGTACCTGCAGCAGTATTTCTTTGTTGTTTTCCACAATTCTACATTTTAAAAACATATTCCTGTTGAACTGCCCTCGCACATTTTTAGCGAAAGTATTTCCAGCTGCAAACGTCGCTTTTGGTTGATTTGAACAAGGAATACAGTGGTGCACCTTCGTCTTTAATTTTGCTTACGGCCATGGCCAGATGGTAATCAGTCGGTCACGTAAGATGTTGTATAACAGCGCTAAATTCTTTTTTGAACACCTGGAGTACCAGGGTACATTCAGGGATACATAAAAATTGTTCCATTNTTGGAAATTTAAAACTATAACGAACAAGTGAACCTTTTAACATTGAAGCAGNTATTGAGAAACAGAGCATTCGGTCTTTCTTCGANTTTATTAAAAAATAGAATNTAATAAGCTTCAAGATTAACTGACAGCAATAATTCATCAAGAATTCTTCAATAGAAAACTTTACCGTAACGAAAATAAGNAACATCATTACAGTGAAACTTGGTCAACAATTTTCCTGTATTAGGTNTCCCAAACCCGAAACTTTGCAAATACACACACCAGCGCGCAAAATTCTTACGCAGTCCATCAATAAACGGATTTGAAGCTACATAAAAAGCCAACAAATCTCGTCTTCTCCAATTTTCAGTGAAGCAATGTGGGCTCCGTAAAAGACCTACCGGCTTATCCTGCCGATTTCCATTTAATTGTCTTACAGAGAAAACGAAATAAAAGCAAAGAGGTTATATAATTCTTGTTTTGATTCCTAATTGTTTTATTGCAGGTAACGTTAGTTGTCACCAATCGTAGTTGCGCCCTAATGAAAATAAACGCAATGGTTTGTTTGAAATTTAGCAAATATTGCCATTTGCAATGCGTAAAACGTGTGAAGTTTATTCGAACATTCCAATTCAATTCGATGAAAAGAAATACACGAGCATAAGCAAAGGATTGTGTTGCTACTCGATCTTTTATTTCCCTCCAGTATGGATCTCGGGTGGCACCGCCAGCACAAGCGGTTACAGAGGTGTACTCTTGCAAGCGCGCACCGTTGGTGGAAACGCTCCAGTAGGGACTTGGAAAAGCACTCCTGTGTACACTAAACGTGTTCAGTGTTCAGCAGCGAATGATGCCGTGACTCATTCTGAGGTGGCGAACGTCAAGAACGGCTCCACCGTTTTCGAGTGGATGCCCAGTGGAAATCACAATAATGTTCAGTTTGTGTACGTGTTGATGCTCTTTCTGTATGAAGTTATTATTATAGACGTACTTGAAGTTGGTTTATGTAATTTCTACATTAATCCTTTGAAAACGTAAATTATTTGAAGGGAGGTTCCTGACCGAGACAAATTAAATGATAAAAACCTCTGGCTCAACATGTGTTTAACCAGAGTACAAAGCTGCAAACCACTATCAGATACATCTTGTAGATATCACTTTCTTTCAGTAATCGCCTTGGATTAGCAAAAAAATCTTGATTCGCGGCAGTATCTCTAGCATGTATTTTGTAAATATCCGTTGAGTGTAAGTGAAGAACCTTTTAAAACAGCAGAGGTTTCATAGACGGATCCACGATTTTTTAGGGGGGGCTCAAGGACGAGCTCATCCGAATGTGTACCACTGACTGCATAGCAGTGAAGACCCAACCGCTCAGGTAACTTTATTTAACAAACACGGTTAATAACCATAACACATTTTGGCTAAAACGGATTCTCACCACTACCCAGGCTTACTGGGACGCTTCCGGAGCAGAAGCGGCCTTCAAAATTCAGAAATTATTCTCAAATTTGTTTAACCTTAAAAAAGTAACTACCTGAATGTCGGAAAAGTTTTATTATTAGCAAAACAAACACAGGTCCACGCCGAAAAAACGCTTAGGACAGGATTAGAAGTGACACAGAAACTACACCAAGAAACTTGAAATGCCGCCAGTAACCTCTGTTGGCAGTCTGTGCAAGATCCATGCCGTATTGTGTTCGAAAATTGTAGATGTTTATGAAACAGAAGTTCATGACGTTCGGACTTGAAAATTTGTTTATTTTCGGAACATTTTCCTATTTTTATTGCATGACACCAGAGACGAAACGAGGGGGACAAGGGGTCACAATTCCCCGGGCGCCCAATAAGGCCAAAAAGTCACAATAATGTCACAAGCACTTTTTTCAAAACAGTACATTTGCTTCCGAAAGACCTCAGGTTCGAATATGGGGCGCCAAACTTGTTTCTTGCCCAAGACGTCATCTAACCTCGTTACGCCCCTGGACATCACGATTGTCTAGTAGGCAAATTGGCGAAATTTATTTACAAAAATACCTGCCCATCAGTGGCAAACTATCAATCACGAGCTATTTAAAGCAAAAAGCTGTTGATTATCGAAGTCGTTTGACCATAGAAAATGACTTGAAGGTCAAAAAAAGGTATATGATTTCGAAAACCAGCACAACTTTCCTTCCCTCCCAAAAAAAAACGTTTGGGGTACGCGTAGAGACAAACATACCAAAAAACTCGAAAGCAAAAATTATGCTGGCACTTTGCCCTGGAAGGTGTTTATTGCATTACGAGGGCATTGAAAATGATCAGACAATATTTGGAAACGTGAAGTTTGCAGTGAGTCAATGACCAAATTCTCATACATCCAAGTTTTGTGTGCGAAACGCGACTACAGTATATCGCGGTAACGCAATTTTAGAAATACTGTACAGTAGGTTGAAAAAAAATTATTAGAGAGAGCAGAATGTTGGTTGATAAAAAATCATCTGATTTCGTGCTGAGCTGAACTTTTGTCCAAAAATTTTTGTTGGCATAGGCAGGGGTGTATTGCTAAAAAAGAGGTGTGGAAACGCCGTTCCCACAACAAAATAAAGGAAGACTGATTAACCTACAAGAATTTCCACAGTGGAACTTCCTGTTTCACTTTAGTGCTACGGTGCTATACACGAGATAACTTGTCGTTTATTCATTTGTGCTGCTCCAGGCGCAACACGTAGAAATTGAAATGAAAATCTAAATCTTCAAGTAACGTCACTGGTGCAAAAAGGTGTGAGAACGCCGTTCCCACCACACTACACCCCTGCTGGCAGGTCTGATGCTTATAATCAGTAGTTATCTTTGGCATAGCCTACAGCTAATCTAACGCGCTTATATTCAGCCTATACCTGACATGTAGATCACGTTTTACGTTGCGTTTGCTGTTTTGGAGTTTATGCTGTCACTGAGCGCTCTAACCTAGCCTGCAGTTAATTGCATTGTAAGTTCGTTGTAGCGTAATTTCAATGTCTTCGCCTAACTACAGTGATAACATGAGCTGCACTCATTCATAAAAGCTTGTAGGAAAAAATAGTATGATCTGCAGCTTATACGACTTTTGTCCACAGTCTGCTCAGTCCCGTCGCCACGGGGGGCTTAGTCCCCCCAAACAAAGCTCCAAGTCCCCAAACTGAAACATGAAGCACTATAAATCAGTGGAGTTTTCGTCAATTTTTAGAATGTCAATCCCCCCGCACAAACGCAAAGCCCCCTAGTGAAAACGCTCTAGCGACGGTTCTGAGACTGCTGCTTATTCATCTTACCCAAATGAAACAAGAGTTTAAATACTTACGTGCGCAGTGGCATGACCAGCCCAAATTTGTGGGTGGGTCAAAATGTTTGATTTTAGGCGATCACCAGTATTTTGTTTGAGATACTGCCTCTTAAAGCACAAAATGACTAGATATTCTAAAAATTTGGAGGGGCCATGGCCCCCTGGCTACGCCTATGTACGTGCGGTTTATATAACGCATATGCAATGTAAAAACTTTATGTAAACACTTACGTATTTATATAACGTTGGGACCCTATTTTTTTTATATAAAAACTTGTTTGTTAGAAGTTTCATTTACAGTGAAATAGGCACATTCAGACTGTCCAAATTCAGCAAAATAGGCTTTGTATTAAATATTTTCGTCCCTATCCCTTTGCAAGAATTGCTTTATAGGCTATACAAAAAAATTACCGCAATGGACGTTTCTGTGTGAGGAACTATCGATCAAAAATGTATCTGAAAAAATTTAAGGGGGGGCTTCAGCCCCATTAGACCCCCCTGGATCCGCCTATGGTTTTATAAGGCAACATTTGTCAAGGCCAAACCAATTTGCGTGTGACCGGCATAGTTCATATTTAACACTATTGGCTTTTGCTGTTGTTGGCTTCTGTATATTCGGAAGATCGTTTTGTATACTTTACCTAATCCCATCCGAAGTTAGTAACTTAAGGCAATGACATCTGTGTAATCAGCCTTCTCTAGGAAAAAGACCAGTCCTAACTCCTATTTTGAGCCTACCCTCATCCAAGGTTGAACGTCGTCTTAAGCATTTTTGGCGTCTCTGGCGTCTAAAACCAAACTACCGCCACAGTTTGGTGTATATGTTTGACATAATACGCTCCTCTTTGTCATATTTCTTGTTCCTAATTGCTGTATTTGTGAGTTTTGTATCTTTTTTCAGTCCTTGCGAAATCAACAACATTTACAAAGCTTTAATAAAGCAGTTCGGAGCAAATTCAATGAAGAAGAATGCAATATCGCATTCAGCCTTCCAATGAGGTTTACCGCAGTGTTTCTGGGTTAAATTTTTACTTCGATTTTCAAGAAGTTTGTATTACAATTTGTGGAAAAAGATTGCAAGAAAACCATTAGCTTTATCTAGCTGAAGCCACGTAAGAAATAATATTAACTGAATCAAGCACCCTGCACACTGCATTGTACTGTGGTTTTACTGCAATTCGTTCCCACAAATAAACACGAAACATGTGCATCTATTCAAAACAAAACTACAGACTAAAATTTGGTAAGTAAGGCAGGAATCCCACAAAAATCAGTAAGTTGTCTGTTCTTCATTTTTTGCGGAATTATCACCACGTAACCATTGATTTCCGAACAGTTTTCGCCCGAGGAAAGGTATCGCCCCTGGACCTTCCTGATTTCGTCAGTAAATGATTTTCCCCTTAAAAAAATTAATTATATCTCCGCGATGAGCCATTGCGCGCTTGAATCGTTTTTCCAGATTCGGTGAAATTCAGTATCAGTATGAAGTGATGCATTTTTTGAGAAGTATAAGGACAAAGGTTTGATAGTGGGTTAAGCTTGTCTACAACAAGGTGTTGCGTAATCATCAGTTAATCAGTTTAAAAGTAACTACACACATCTTAAGAACTTTTTAATCCAATAAAATGCTGCTTTTTACACGTAATTGCTTCTTCGTCTTCATTTGAGCGAGTTGGTTTGATCCACTGATAAGTCGCACTACATCTCGGGGCAGGTGTTGAGCAGTTATGCCATTGTTTCGTCGGCTGATAGCACCGTGTTTCTAAACGTTGAAACGATAACGCATGTTTTATCCACATGGGTGGATATTGTGTCAGGCAAACGAGGCGGTCGTCTCGGGCCCCCTTTCACAAAGATGCCGTAAGGCTTCTCCTTTGATAAGTTTCACTCTTAGTTCTTGCATTTTGTTGTAAAAAAGCTTATGAACCGCTCTAGAGCCACATTTAATAAGCTCTGAAGCAAGGCATATGTTTTTCAAAATAAAACAAAGATTATATGCAAATGTGCCAAAGGGTGCTCCTCGACAAGTTAACGGATATGCTAGAAAGTCAAGCAAGGACTCCATAGACGCGGATCACAGCCTTGTTTCCACCAAAAACTTGGAGACAAAACAATGGACCATTGGATTGGAGCCCAGGGCCGGGTAAAGGTGGCCAAATAAACGCAAAAACACCCCACTTGTGACGTACCCCCAGAGAACCTCAAACTCAAAACGGATAACTTTTTTTTTTCGATCTCAACTAGAAGACGTGCGGAATCCGTAGAGGGTTTGAACAGCTCTCTAGCTCAATCGGCTGGCGAGTTATAGCGTCGCAAAGCTCTGCAAAAAAATTGCGCATGCGGGACTTAGAGGGTCGGGTTTGATCTCGCGAGCCATGAACATGGCTCGCACGGTCTTTGAAGGAAAAACAGCAATAAACGGTCTTTGAAGGGAAAACAGCAATAAGTTTCTAACTCTTTGAAGTTTTCTAACTCTTCGATTTCGAACTCTTTGAAGTGTGCATTGCATTGGTCGATGGCGTATTCGTTAAAATTGCGTGATAATGTTTTCTGAGGCGCAGTTGAGTTTCTGTCAAAGTTTCACGTGCTTTTTCGATGCAACAATGATTGTTCACTTCAAATCTATTTAAATAGGTGCTGGTGATACCTACCTCGTATACAGGCGAAATGTAGGCTACTCTGATACGATCTTAGTGAGTGTCTGATTCTTTGCCGGGAAAGGATTCTTTTGATAGATAGTGTTCGTTTCAACGCGACACAAAATAATATACCATCAAAATTTATAAAGGCGTACACAAAAGACCCACATGGCAAACAGCTCACTTTTCTTGTCACTGCGGTAAACTGCCGTTCGGTTTAAGCGAAAGCTTCCAACAAACTAATGCGTTATCGTCGATATTTTTTATTCTCAGGGCAACTGTTGCAGAAATGCGCGAGGTGTTCTGGGTGATGTTGAAATCCAACACGGTAAAGTACAACTCGTGCGGCCGAATGATGCCTCCTCTGCTGATACTCTGCCTTTCCGTGCTGGTGCACCTTGTGGAACTGTGATGGGACGTGACCTGTCTCATGACGCTCTGAAACAGAGGAGGCGCCTCGCTGCGTGGACAAAATTGTAATGTATTAATTCGCACAACACCCATTATTAATCCACGTTAGCGCAAAATTTCGTAGGAGCTAACTTTCTGTAGAGTTTTGACATCGTGTCCTTTGATCTCATGCTTTATATTACTAACCCATTTCCAATGGCGTAACTATAGTGGGGAAAAACGTAGCTGAAAGGGGCCCACTGGCCACTGTAGCGGGCCAATAGCCAACACTCAGAAAAACTTGAGAAATGATGGTGAATCCGGATCTGGATAGCTATATTAAATCACCAGGAAATGTTCCGAAAAACGCAAAAAACAGCAACCTACTGAAAACCTAAAGAAATTCTGAAGCAAAGTGTACGGTAAGAGGAGCCCGGTTTTTACAATTATCTTGCCACAGGGGGCGATTTTCCCCCCTGTGCCCCTGTCAGCTACGTCACTCCCCGTTTCAAGCCTCTGAGGCATAACTCAAAGCACATTCGTCATGCGTAAGTATGAAGCTCTTAGCAATTGGAGATTCGCCGATCACCTGCAATCTCGTTTTTTTGCGAAGAGTTGAACCAACGATGATACCAAACGTGTCTTTGCAGTTTACACGAATTTTGATCAACTCAATTGTGTTTTCTACAAGTGTTGCTTGATGGTTTTGCATATTGGTTGGCGTCGTTTACATATGGTGAAGATTCCTGTGGGAAAAGTAATTCCGCATTTGTATTAGTCTGCATGGTGGTCTTGACAAACTGATCTTTCAAACGCATGTTGCAATTTGTGATGGGTTCTCCAACAGTCACGTCTTTGCACTTTATGAATACAGCACTTCTCTAGAATGAGTTCCTTGTAAAGTAAGAAAGGCACATTCAGCGGAATCTATAGCGGAATGGTTTAAATATTGGTAGTTTCATCAGCTGGTTTAGCCCCAAACCAGGCGGCCATGTTTTGAAAAACAGAAATTGAGTTTTTTAAACTTTTGTTGTCCTGTATTGCGTCTTTTAATGCCAATCACTGTTGGGTCAGGAATGTGTAAGACATTTCAAAGAACAAAATTTTGATGCCGTAATATAATATATGTGTTCGTTACGGACACCAAGATAAGTTATTGCAAAATCTCAATGTTTGTTTAACCTACCTATATTTTACCCGGTAGTCAACACAAGAGAATATTGTTTTGTAAATGTGATATTTCATTTAGAACGTTAAGCATTTCACATACAATAGTATGATAAAATTAACGCTGTCGAAAGAACACTGATGGCTATGTAAAGTACCTTTTCGGTATAAAAGGTCCGTCCGAGTAACACGGGTGCTTGAGCCATCAGTTCGAAGAACAATCGTACTTATGTCGATCGTACTGGTCATAACCACGTTCAGTTGAAGA
>JGI24022J15233_10004725_pt1 | contig 14166 bp, 7 predicted proteins | sample Ectturendosymbi2_FD_15233 | JGI IMG/M metagenome (IMG submission 15233) | reverse complement strand
ACCAAGGCTACCAGCTTTGGTGGTGCGTGTGCAACCAACTGCACCAGCTGGCTGGTTCAAGATCGAAATGATCTTGTTCGACAAAATGTGAAAACATCGAAATTTAACACTTTCACGTCCGGTCTAAATTTTTTAGCAATTTGTTAAACGAGATGTTTTATAACATTTGCGAAGACATTCATGGTTTGCTTGTTTCGGGGAAGCATGTTTGTTTCACCGGCAGCGATATTGTTTGTTTTCATTTGATAAAATCCAAAATGCATTTTGTCAAAAAGGTGGTTGGTGTTGCAGCAGTGGCTGTAGGTTGTCGATTTGAAATTTGACATGGGACCGAGCAGGGGAAACCCCAAGTGTTGAATGAAACTTGAAATGCTCGAATACTTTCAGGCTGGTCATTACAACAATGCATGATTTGATCGCCTGTTGCACAACATACGATACAGTTATGGCTGATTGGAAGCTGGACGGTTTATTGTAGCAGTAAACTCTTTCATTTTCGAACGTCTATAATATGTGATAATATATGCTGACATTTTTTCAATTTCTTCCGGGATATAATCTGTGGCCTAAAAATCTGAAACCTGTTTTCAGAAATGAAAAGAGTTATTTCGTGCAGTATTTCATATATGTTTTCAGGGAAGCGACTTTTGCATATTTGATATTTTTGCAAAAGTTGGCAAATGTATATATTTCATATTTTTAACTAAAATAAAATTTAGGAATGTGTGTTGCTTTTTCTGTGCGACCCTATGCCAGTTGGTTTGAACAAGCATTGGGAATCAGGTAAATAAAACCTGAAGCACTTACAGCATTTTTCATCCAGCCATATAAAGGCAAATGCAGTCTAAATATCTAGTTTTTAAAGCTATTCGCCGAGATGAACGTGGAGTTAAAAAAAGTTAGCTTCATAGAAAACTTTTCAGCTGAAATCTACTACGTGATCTCAGACGTTCTGGTGGCTGGAATTTTTTTTGCGTTTTTGTTGCTTTGTGAGTTTTACAAGTGAATATTAGAAGCCTCATTTACTGACTTTTGATTTTAGTGTAACCAGTTTGGAGTAAGCCTATACAAGTTTATCTAGCTAGGCCAAAAAAAAACTAATTCTCATGGCTTGGTTTTGATAAAATGTTGTTGATACTAAAATTGGAAAAAATGGTGCTATCGTCCATAAACTATAGACCAGAGGTGGGGAACCTATTTACTATCACGGGTCGCATAAATCGTGGATTATCGCTGGGGGGGCCGCAAATAACAATTAATTTCGTCCTAAAATTCTACCTTTATCTTACTACGAGGGATAGAGACTGTATGACGTACTATCTTAAGGGTTAGAGGCTTATGGCTTGCTGTCTAAGTAACTTTTTATCATGGAGCTTGCTTTTTGCGCAATCTTGTACTCTAAATTGGGTAAGGAAAATTCTGATGCGGGCCATAGCAAATGTTCACTCGGGCCGCATTTGGCCCGCGGGCGTAGGTTCTCCACCCCTACTATAGATAGATCGAACAAAAAGCATTTAAAAATCCTGTTTCTAAACCTGTAGTTTTAAAAATGTCCTGAATATTTTTTTAACGAACGTACCAAGATTATTGTAGATTGTACGAATGACAGCTTTTCCAGTCACATCCAGTTGGCGACTGTTCAGCTGTTGCCTTCCATTGTCGACCCAATACACATATCTGTTGACCGGGTCAAAGGTCACCGCAACAATTTCAGCCAATGGATCATACGTCTCAATAACCGGGTAGTAGTGCGTTGCATCGCGATCAGGAGGCACCAGGCTTTTCATTACAATCCGATTGCCATCAGCCACAAGAACAAACGAATCAGGTGCTGCAACAAGGCAATTTTTCCAAAAATGTTTCGAACGATTTCCATAATATTCAACAAATCTGTGCACCAACATGAATCAATAGAAACAAAATAACCCTTAAAACTCAATAAAGCATGCAGCATCACTCAACATGACCATACACTGAACATTTACAAAAAACTTGAAACATTTTTGAAAAGTACAGTAGTTCATACTTTTAAGTATTTAAAAGTTTGTTGGCGGTCCGGAAATATTGGACTGATTGTCAAGTAAAATTTATCTTTCAACAAAAAGTGCTCAACAGTTCCAACTGAAGGAAAAGTATATTTTCGTTTCTTTCGTCACGACAAATGATGCCTTTTAAACAACGTTCTAGCTATATTGTTGGCAAGACAATGTTCTGTTTACACTAGCAAGGTATTTTCAACAACCTTTCTATTTATTCACTGGCAAAGAAAGATTGTTTAAACACGACAGGAATTAAGCATACAAACGCAGTTTCCGTTGTTGTTGTCAGACTTGGTTCTTCCACTTTGATCTGAGCACAGGCAGGTAAAATCCGTCTCGTCAGCTGAAACGCATATGTCGTTGCACCTGGGTTTCGTCTTGCATGCGTTGGTAGCTGAAAAATATAAATTAGTAAGTTTTGCAGATGGTGTTCAGTCCTCTCGAACAGCGACACGTTCCATTGCGGCTGCTGGAAAAGGAGATGCTTCTTTTTATTTATTTTTTGTATAGGTTTATTTTTCGAGGAGCTGATTGTCAAATGCAATGACAGCACAAGAAGTATATTTTGTTTTCTTCAAAATGGAGCTAATAAAAGACAAAAAAGTGAACTCATAAACGCATCCAAATCTGACTCTTAAGACATGATCTACATGTTCGAGTTTCATTCTTTCTTATATCTCCTTTACTCATCAAAAAAGCAGAAAAACAACTAAGCAACAAAAAATCCACATCAGCATAGTGTTTTTGCACTTATTTCACATGAAATGACGTCACCACATGAAGGTTTTATTGAAAGTCGCAGGAAGCGCTTATGAATAAAAAAAGTATTTTGCCAATGCAGGTGGCACAACTGCAGAACAACAAACGAAACGTATTGACATGCAGAAGCAACATGTGGTTGCTCATTTTCCGCAATTAAGGTCTGAAACGTTTTTGTAAAATGCGATACAATATAATTCTAGGCCTAAAGATCCTTGTCCAACAAGCAAAATTAAACGACCAAGCAAATAAATTGGGCTGGTATTTTGGCATTTGTTTCTAGGGTGGGAACCAGTCGTTAGATCAAAGGGTCATTGGTTTGGAAGAGAGTCATGCAGCTTAACAGCAAAATAACTCATTTTTTCACACCACTTACAGATTTAAGAAGAGCCAACTTTATATGACTTACTTGAGTTTGAAGCGCGAAGCGTGGCGTATTTCACGCCAGTTGGGCGCTTAACCCCAACAATCAGATCTGTTGCGACATTCCCGCCAACTGGCATAGTGTATATCCCGCCAAGCTCCCAGTCAGTGAAGTACAGGTTGTCGTTGCTCATAGAAATCCCGAACGGCAACTTCATTTGAAAACAACATAAAGTGTGAAGGGCGCAGACCGGTAAATTCACCCGAAACGCTTGATTAGCTGAGAATCATGAACTAATTTCACAACTAGCTCACCTCTGAAGTGGAAAGTGGCTTGCCCTAAGAGCAGTTACCGCCAGTGGTAAGTAGGAGCCAACCCCATACTTAAGGTACGGGACAAATATACCTCTCTAGCTTGAAACTTGACTTGTAGTGATATTGTCAGTCGAACGGTTTTAGTTTGCTGGTCAACTTGGGAAAACATGGTAATTCGGGAAAGTGTGATTTAAATTAAGTCTAAAGACAAATTCACCACATTGCAGTTCTTTTGTCAGTGTACTGTAGTTAGCGTAGAATACGCAAATCATATATACAAGTAGAATAGCTTATGGTTTGCTATATCGCAGCTTGAGAGGAAGACTAGGATATGTCAGCAAGTAGCAAGATCTTTTTTTGAGCGAGTTTTTGAAACCACTGCTTGGCCACACTAGATCTCGGGGCAGGTGTTGAGCAGCCTTTCAATTGTCTCATCGTCCAGCACCGTCAGGCCATGCGGTCCGTGGGGAGTGGCAAGATCATACAATAGGAAAAGTAAGTATTCACCACAATGGGGATAAGCAAGAAATCGATTGGCAAATTTTTAATAGGAAATCGATTTCACGTAGAATTACGCATCCTCAGTCCTGAAATCTTATTCATTCTGCTACAGACCAAATTAAAATATGCAAAAACTCTTCAACCCATCCTTTTCCGGCAGGTCTTGAAATTGCTGGGATTACTACTGCGTGGCCTGTTTTAAGTCGATGCTTTGGAGCATAGTTACAGACAGGAATGAAAAGAGCATATAGTTGCAGTTATAGATAGGAATTAAAACAAATGGATTAAAAAGTGTGAAGAGAATAAAAAAAGAAAGAGATACAGAGGTCAAAAAACGAGCTAAGTTAGGTACGGAAAGGAATAAAAATAAGCAGTTATAGACACGAATAAAAGCAAGAGATACCCGAAACTTACTTCCATTTCAACTGGACTGGTTTCAAGTTTTAACTTTTGTTCCATGATTGTGTCGTATCGTATGAGTTTCGGGGTATCTCTGTAAACGATGGTACCGTTTGCCTGGACGATCGCGTTTCGCCGGTGAGAGTCGGTGATGTACAAATATTTGTTGTGATAAGCTAATCCGTTCGGATTTTCGACTTTAACGGGAAGGGTTCTCGGATTTCGTCCGTCCAAGTCCAGTCGAATTATTTTAGGCTCTGCTCCCCAATCCGACACGTACAGGAAGCTGCAAGAATTTTTCTTTGTGAGAGATTGCGCCAAGTTTGAGATGAGGTAAAAATCGCCGGAAACTTTCGCATGTTTTTATCTTGTCGAGATAACGCAGGTCTTCGATGACGCATCCATACGCAACTTTCTAACAGTTTCATATTTTTGACTTGCACTGATTAATTGTTTGTGATGAAAACAAGAAAATTATTTTTGATTAAATAAAGACGTAACATACACAGCTTGAATGAAATGAGTGACTTTCGAAACTTTTTAAACTGTTATAGCGAATAAAACAATCACATCAAAAATATGATGCTAACATTTTGGTCAGTTACGGAATGCTGAAAATGCCGGATGTTTTGCAAGTTTTGAAAAATCGTTGATTTGCTGAAAAACTACAGAGTTTTTTCAAATTACCTGTTGTCCGTCGCACCAAACATTTTTGAAAAATGTAAATGTTTTAAGAGTCATACCCTTCTTTTCTGTGACAAAATTTTCATTCTCTTACACTTTCATTTGTGAAAACCGTTGCAATATTCTCCATGTCAAAAATTTATTCTTAAATGCTCAGAAGCTCACAACTGCCATGTATAAAACACATCTTCCGCATAGAACAGCACATGAACCACATAACACAACACACGAACTACATCTGCCACATGCAACAACACTTCGTTTCCACCAACTAAAAAATCATGAGATTTTAAATATGTCTGGAGAGCTTTGTTTTGATTTCCAAAAAAACTTGACTAAAGCGGAGTTGAAAGTGTTTTAAGACTGGAAGTTTTTGTAAGACTTAAATAAAGTTTAACTTATTTATGAGAGTTAAGAAGGGAATCGACAGATCACTACTTCCTTAGTTGCATTTTTCAGAAAACTGCTATTTAAAATAAGAAGAAAAGTTGAGATTGGTGACAACAGTTTCTCAGTAGCCGTTGCTGGTTTTTGAGTAGCCTGTAGTACAGCTTTTTAAATTTGCAATGTGTGCAAAAAAAGTTTGAAAAACGCTTTGTTTAAAACAATTAAAAACCTTTCCGCAATTGTTTTTTGTGAATCAGTCACAATGACCTTTTTTATAAATCAAAAAATGCTCGTCACATCTTATTCTCACCCTGATACGTTGTCGATCACCACATCTCTCGGTTTGCTTAACACAGACCAAGTGATGATTTTCCGTTTGTTCTTGTTGCGAAGATCTATCATTTCCAAGCGATGAAAAGGAACGTTTCCACGGTGCATTCCAACATTAGTAAAGTAGAGATACCTGTTCACCCAATCCACACACAAACCTGCGACAAAATGTCCATTACGTTATGTCCTTTTACGCTGTCTAATGAGGCGTTTTACTTTCTTCATCGGAAAAAATTTTGTTGGAAAAAGATATTTAGGAATAAAAATTGAGAAAGGATGGTGCGTCTTTTTTCTGCGATGATGCATGCAGCGTGTTCTAACACTTGGCAAACACGTTTGATCTAGTGTGAGACAAGTAATGCACCATTCCAACAGCTGAAGTTGATTATTACAATATTATTATTGATAGTTAGATTTAAATTTACTGAGCCATTGACAGTTAAATGTGGCTCAATATAAATCCAGAACTAGTTGAGATGAAGTTGTTGCAGTCAGCTGAGAACCAAGCCTGAGCCAGCCCAGATTCCAATCTATAGAGAATTACGATTATTGTTTTGCTTAAGTCAGTGTACAGTGACGTTAGTGGATCAAGCGTTAAGTGTTTCATGGCTGGTTATTTTCACAAGACAGCAATTTGATTTAATTATCGCTCAGGCCAAGTGGACGCGAGCGATGAGTCGACTGCTGGATGTTTCTTCAAAGACGACAACAAATTGATCAGCTTTCCGACGACGACACGAATATCAAGACTGATCGGACCGGTTCGCGTCGCCGGTCGTGCTACAGTGCCTTGAGGCGACTTCTACAACTCACGCTTGTAGATAACGAGCCTAAGAATATACACAGCAGTGCTTTACGTTACGCATTGGCCGCGACAACATTTCAGGCCGCTTTGAGTCGGCGCGTAAGCTTGAAAATGATTTGAAGAAGGCTCTGACCCTCTGACCACATTTTCAAAAATGTAGTTGATATACGAAAGCGCTTTCGATTAACTTAGATTAAAGCAGCTGCATGGCACAGATATTATTCACGTTAACTGTTCTATTGCAGACAGCAGTCTTCTTGAGAGATTTCATACTTCTGCTGCAAAATCGTTGGATGCCTCATCCCTCAGAACCAGATCCCATTGGAATATCTTGACGACTTAAGTCTCACTCCTATTACATCTCCTTCGTCAGTTCCACATCTTTATTGCTTTTGTCGCAGCACACTTTGTGGACCCTGCCCTTTTTTCTCTATGCCTTGTTTTTTTTCAAAAATCTTTTCAACTGTTCATCGTGTTTTCCTCTCACTGTGCAGCTGCCTTCATGTAAAACTCAATCCGTACATAATTCATTTTTTCACAAAGGGTCAAAACTTTGGAATTCACTGCCTGCTGTGGTTTTGGCTTCATGTTCTCGTTAATTCCGTTTTAAAGAATTTACGTTCTCCAACAAGATCAACGACGTTTGGCATTTCACGGTGGTGACACTCACACAACTGCAATCTTGTGCATGTTTCGCTTGGGCCTCAGTAAACTGAATATCGATGTCCACGACAATCGATAGTGCCAATGCGGTTTTGTTAAGACCGACCAACATATATTCTTTGAATGTCCTTCCACCTAAACCTCACGCCAATTCCTACTGTCGAGGCTTCAAAAGATTCTTGTAGGTAGATGAAACTGTCATTTCATTTTCAAATACTTTCATTCGGGCATCTCGATTTACTCAGTGATTTACCTGTACTGCTTTTGAAGTGGACTTGTTTGTTTTTCTCTAAACACCCGCTGTTTTAAATAGAAATTAGTAATTACTCACTCTAGCTTTTTGTTTTTCGTTCATGTGTGCCCGTAAACAGTATCATCCATTTATTTCCTTATTTTGCATATCAGTTGCGCTTTGCGCGTTCTCTTTTCATGGATTCTTCTGTGTTTATCTCGTTTATATTTATTCGTCTTCTTCTGGCTTATACTGCGGTCATCTCTTTTCTACTATGGTAGAAATAAACTGGTGATCATTCCAGGCCTAGCCTGCCATCACTGGCGTTTTCTAATCAACAAAAAAACAAGCCGCGCGGTTCACATGAAAATAAAGCGCTGCTTTTATATTCTGAAAGTTCAAACTGCTTTGCATATGAACCTCGCTATGAGTAAATGAACAATTTGTAGAAACTAACCGTCAACAGTGCCAATCCCGTCTTGCAAGTACACTTCTGTAGGCGACTCATTCATGGGTTTGCGATATATGGCGTTCATTGCAACATCGCTCCAGTACACCATCTGTCCGAAAACATGGCGCGTCTTGTAAATCAACTCGGTTTTTGCACACCACTTTTTCAGTTGATCTCTTACAGCACACCAATGTCGTTTACAAAAAAAGTAATGCCTGTTCAAATACAAAAAAGACATAAACTCAAATCGAGGTGATTTGCCTTGTTTTAAAATTGTTTTGCTTTTGCTACGTTCATGCTGCAGATTTTTGGTTAATTTTACTTGGACTTCATTTTTGAAATGCAGCTAAATGCAGTGTTTTGTAATTTTTTGCTTGAAGATCTTTGCACACGTAATATGCAAGATGCATCAAGGGGTTTCAAAATAATATCGTGTTCAGGACTGAATATTCTCATGGAAACGTTTATGTTGATTGAAATTGCTATTTGGAAACGAGATTAATTCACTTTGTCAATTGGGTCAAAGTCCACTGCCGATGGTCGATGTGATTGGGCGAACATTGTAGGTATTTTCGAAGCGCCGCTGTTCATCGAGACTTGCATCACGGTGCCGTCTTCCAGGGATGTGTAGAGCAGGAATTTATCTGGAACTAAAGAGTCAACGCACAGTCAGAAGAGTGTTTGTATTGGGCAACATTTCAGTCGCAACGGGGCGTTTTTGCATAAAAAAATCTTTGCCACGTGGAACGACATTCATGCGAAACCAAATTTATCAACTCCCCTCCCGCTGAACTCGTTCGTTTCTCGCATCAGTCGTGCAACCGCTTCTTGTACGGCTAATAAAATACTCGAACCTGTTTCAACAGTTCAATCAAGCATCAAACAGATCAAAGAATTGTAATTGTCATTTGTGCATTTGTCTTTGTCAAGTGCGCAAACACAGAGCACGTGACAAGTAACAAGCTGCTGGCTGGAGAATTATCCATCAATCTTAGGATTCCTCCGAAAAAGGTCATTTGCAAAACTAACCCAAATTTTTAGAGTATTTTAGCAGTCGCAAAAGAAACAATCGATGTTAGCTTATTAGAATTACTGTGCAAGTGAAACAAGGACGCACAAGCAGACAAGTATCTTGTTTCTTTGTATGTGCAAGATTGCTGAATCATTTGAATAAGACAAAATTTGCCAAGTCATGATAAGCGTAAACTTACTAACGCAGTTTCGTCCATCGTCACCCAGGACTAGCCCAGTGCCGGAAGGGCATGAGCATCGGTATTCTTCTGAAGATACTGGCAAACACAGGTGACTGCAGTGTCTCTGCTTCTTCCAGCAAATGTTGGTTACTGACATAAGCACAGAAACGTTTTTACAGCTATTTTCATTGCGTTAACTATAACTATTTTTGGATTGTGGCGTTGATCGCAGCGAAGAATAAAGCTTGAAATAGACTTTTACAGGCGAATAGAATATAGAATAAATAGACTGTTTCTGAATCTTAACAACCTTTGTGTGTATAAAATTGCCTGTACTACTGCAATTCCGCGATGTACATAATTTAACCCAATACATTTCTACAATATGCATGCAATTCACACTTTAAAAACTGTTTGAGTTTCTGAGATAGTGTATTTTGCAAGGGATATTTTCTACGACATTATTTCCACGGACATAATGGTTGATTGGTCTGTTTGTGATCCTACTTTTCGTCTTCTTTGTTTCAAAACGTCATAAACTTCACTCGACCACCTTCTCTACTAGGTGGTTGCATCAGATGAATTCTCTACAGTACATAGAGCTACCTACAACAGCGCAACATAAAACGTCGAGTCATTTCTGCAATCGCAAGTAGACGGGAGAAAACGCCCTTGCTCCCTATTCTAAGTAAAAATTGTTGTTTGAATTACTTCCTTACTTTCGAAATTGTTGAAAATATAAAAAAAATGTTCACACGCAAAAGCTCCACGCATGCCTTCCCTTCAACACTTACTTCTGCTGTGAGTTTGGAGTAAAGTGTTCACGATAGCTATTCCCATTGGCTTCGAGCCCATCCTCTTCACGGTCGGATGCAAATGCTGGCCGAGACTGGTCACTGAGTAAATCGCATGTTTGTTCCACACGCTGCAAAAAAGTGAACAGCATGTTTTATTTGCCACTCAGAAAAATGTCATTGCTGGCTTTAATATTAACTCAAACTATATTTGAAGTTTTCATAAAAAGTGAAAGGAAAAAGTCCTTCCCTCAAATACCGAAGTTAAAGAAACGACTTTTTCGACCTCAAAAGAGGATCATATTTTTAGCAAGTTTTTGTAAACATGTCACTGATGTTGGTTGCAGGGTGGCGGAACCGGGGGCCGCATGGGCCTCGGCCCACACTCTTTTCTGGGGGGTCTGGCCCCTCCACTTTTACTAGTTACGTTGATGTTCTCAAGTCAGTGAAGCATAGATAGGGGTCGTTTAGTGCTTATAAAACAGTTTATAAGATTGCTTGAACATGGTGACAAAAGTTAATAATGTCATATTTTAATGCTTGTGACGTTACAGTTGCGAATTCAAGCTACAACAATTTTCCATAGTTTTTTGACATGCACTTGTGTTCCCCACTTTGAAAAAGGTTCCTTCACCATTGGTTGCTTGTATGACGTGCTCTTGCCTCAGATAATTCAAAAATAAAAGTTTCGACGATTAAGCACACATAACAATTTACGAAATATCGAAGTAGACCAAGACATTGAACCGGTTGATTGCATATTGTATCTCACATCTCGTGCAATACATGCGGGATGCCGGTACTGTGTCTTACCCAAAATATAGGCGTTGTTTATAATATGCTAAACCGAATCCTGGAGAGTCAAAAGTCAGGGTGAAGTCATAAATCGTAGTGTACGAGTTTCCATTAAAATCGCAACTCTCTATGGTTTTCCTCGATCCGTCCAGCCAGTATATGCGCCTGTAAAATATTTTCAACGCTGATTACAAACGACCTTGTTGCGCTGTTCAAGAAGCAATTGGACAGAAGTTGCAGCTGATCTCTAAAGTCTTGAAAATTTAAATGTCGAAAAGAAGCACAAGCATCCAGCAAGAAACATGGATTCGGCTTTAATTCTCGGTTCAATTAAAAATAGCTCAAACGGTTTGTGGAAAGGAAACTGGCAACAAAGCTAGCCGGCGTTGAATCGAAGATGCAGAACATCAGCAAGATTTGTTAAGGACGCCAAACTTTGAATTTTCGGAATTAAACGGAAAGTGTGATCTGCAGAGCTGACTCATTTTATCTCTGCACGGGTGTATATATTTCAATACATTTTTTTTCTTAAGAAACAATTTAATGGGTTGTATCTCTCCGACCTTCCAACCCTGGGATTGTTGAATGTCGATATTTTTTATAAAATATGAAATACGATCTGCTTCTATGGAAAGGTCGTGCAGTTAAAAAATACTTTATGGTGTATCATGCTATGAAACAATACGTCTAAAAACTTCAATAAACTAAACTTTTGAGAGGTTTGAACTCATTTTCGATAAGAAAAGCANAGATAGCTTTTTAAAACCGCTTTATCTACACCAGGTAAATTGCCATGCNAACTGAGTTTAGGAATTGTTCCTTCTTCCATTTTGCCAACGGTTGTTTAAACATTCTCAATTCAAATAGTTTTCAAAGTTTAATAATATTCTTTTCTTGTGTTGTGAAAAGGAATAAAGGAATGTGTAGTGAGTAGAACAACAGTACAAACCTCATATGGCGATCCAATGCAACTTCGTTCGGCCAAACCAAATCAGCGACGATGATTCGATGTCTACTCCCGTCCATAGCAGCACGTTCTATAGTCCCTTTCGTTTGGTCGCTCCAAAACATCAGCCTGCGCAAAAAGTTCAACTCAGATTTTTGTTTTGATCTCCTACCACCACATTAACGAAAAAAGCTCCAACATATGCTATTTTGTAGATGATTTATTTGTTGGAAAAAGAGCTGTTATTATCCAATTAGAACAGAATCATTTTTAAGGCAAAGTAACAGGAAAGATATCCTACCCCTCTCTTGGTAACAGGGCAATACTCCGAGGTTCTGAAAGTCCTCCAATCAATCGAGCTCTATTTTCTCCGTTGTAATTAGCAACAAAAATTGAACCGAGCTGAGCATCCGTCCAGTATATATGGTTTGACAACCAATCAACAGCCAATCCATTGGGTTCATATATTTCTGATGAATAGAATGCGGTATTTTTGTATAGCTGTTAAGACCCCGGAACCGCCCAACCAAAAGTGTTTTAGTTGTGGTTAATTAAGTATAATCTCTCAAATCTTTTTTAACTTGCATGACAGAGAATTTTTTCTAAGTCTCGGTTTTCTCTACAAGAACAATGCACATTGTTAAACTATGTATTTGATCTACATTTGTGCGTTTTTTGGGTAATCTCGCTGAAGATCCCATGCTTCGTCGTGCAGAAAATTGTGACGAAACACAAAAGAAAAGCAAACTGGTCAGTGATATCAACGAACGGTTGATTTTTTGAAAATTTGTATAAAACGCGGTCTTGAAACCTTCATGAACTTGGGTTTGCGTTACTCCAGCGTAAGAAAGATAACCCTCACCAGTAAGGACTATCGCAAAATTAAGGCGAGTTCGTTCATCATCAAGCTAAAATTTAAATCCAACTTGTGATAATTTAAAGTGCCCACAAGTCTTGCCTGATACATTATGAAAAGAGATGGTATTGAAAAGATTTCTAGGTCTGCTGTTTTATTTGATATGATAAAAGTACTACTTTAATTGTTTTAATTTCTTGCAGAATAACTGAGAGTTGTAATAGAGTTATAAGTAAATTAATAATACTTGACCTTTTGAAATAATTTTAGTAATTCGTCCAATATCGGATAAACTTGCTCTGTAAATGCCTTTGCCTTTACTGCTAACATCAGTCCAAAACACGTAGTTTCTTTTATAATCCACGTCAACCGCTACGGCAATTCCCCGTAAACCCTGCAAAGAACAAGTGACTTTGTTATGGCATGGAAAGTAGATTATTCCGCTCGGAAAGGTTAAATTTTTTCTTATTTCAATGTTTGTGCTAGTCGAATGTTTTGACGAAAAAAGTGTTAAAAATATTGTGAGGTAAGCTTAAGACACAGACATTACTAAGGAATATTTTGCAATTTGTCACATGTTCCTATTTTCGTTTTTTTGACATTCACTTACATGAATGTAATCTTTCAAAAAACCTTTGGGTGCTCCAAGCAAAACTTTTTGTATTCTTGATGTGTCAGCAATCAGCATCTGAGCATCCTCTCCTGAAGAAAACACAAAGTTGTAGTCACGATGATGTGGCTTAAATTGGAAAGTCTTTACAAACTATCATCTCGGTGCTTAACAATTACGTGTGGAACAGAACGCCCGAGAATTATCAAAATCAACGATTGACCATATGAAAGAACAAATCGGACCAGCTTCACAGTTTTGGTATTTTCTTGAAAATACTGTTGTTTAGAAGAAAAGCGATAGCCTCAAAACATAGCCTACCTTTTTTCGACGTATTTATTTCTGCGAGTTTGTGCTTTCAGTAGACTCAATGCAAGACCTTACCTACGCCAATATGTACCCAGTAAAGCCTTCCCGTGGTACCCCCTGATTCAACAAAAGTTGTTGAAGAAATGGCGCGAACGGTTTGTTCAATGGTATAGTTTGGGCAATTACTGCCAGGAAATGCGCAAAATTAATGCATACAATCGCGCGTCGGTGGTCACGAGCGCCAACAAGGACCGCGTTCGGGCTTCATGCAGACTGGCCGTTCGAAAAATTCTCGACAGCCTTAAAATAAAGCCCTCCCCCATACGCTATCCGCAAGTGGAGATCGTGAACTCCCCACCTGCTGCTGCAGTATATTGCTTGACACGATAGTTTGCAAACCTACATCACCGCCCTTGGTCGCTATTTCCTGTTGCGCATGTGAACGTTCAACGCTCTTGTTTACCGTTAGTCTGCACTGAATCGTTAATCTGCACCGAGCCATTTATCGTTGCGTTGTTCTGGCTTCACATTCAAGTGTATTGGAGGTTTTGTTGTATGTCTAAAGATAATCGAAAGAGGCAATCAACTTTGATTGCTACTGGATTTTATTAACGGTCAAAGTGGTGAGAGCCTTTTAATTCGCCTTGCTTTGGCTTGGCAACTTCAAGATGTCAGGTCGCGTAGTTGAGAGACTGACCTGTGCTCCTGCAACACCTAGGTTGACGCCTCAACTAG
>JGI24022J15233_10004724_pt1 | contig 14167 bp, 9 predicted proteins | sample Ectturendosymbi2_FD_15233 | JGI IMG/M metagenome (IMG submission 15233) | reverse complement strand
GGGGATGGGATGGTGTGTTTATGTCCTAAAACATATTTTTGTCTGTCTTCCAGGGATCCCTCTGTTCAAGGGGGTGGTAACAAACAAACTTCCAAAGATTTAAATAAACGCCAAAACCGTTTCACTTTTGACTCTTACCTCAACGTGCTAAAAAAACAAACAGACGCTTCAGGAATTGACACTGCGTTTCGTGTTAAAAACAACCAAATTTACACTTATGCTCAGACGAGAACCGCTTTATCCTATTTGTATGTGAAGCGTCACGTATATGAGGATGGTGTGACCACGGCTCCTTTGCATTTGTGAATAATTTCGCGAGACTCGTGATTTAAACTATGCTTAATTTTCTTAAATGGACAGAATAAGGTGACCAGCGGTTCATTACGCTCGAGATTTGCGTTGTTTTATTTGTATGTGAATCGTCGCATTGCCATTAATCCTTTCCATTTGTGAATGATTTTCGTGTGTTTCGCAAAAAAACACTGTATTGTCATAATTGGACAAAATAAGCTTACCAGCGATTCATTAAGCTCGAGAACTGCGTTGTTTTATTTGAAGCGTCGTGTTGCCATTACTCCTTTGCATTTGTGAATGATTTCGCCTTTTGCAAAATGTCTTTTGAACAATTAGGGTGTTTTTCTTTAAGGGAAATGCACAGCATACATCACCAAGAGTTCATTTAAGCAGACAGAATAGGTTATAAAAAAAAATTCAAATTTCGATGCGAAGTCAATAGTCGTACTACCAACCAAACCAAACAGGACAGGTTAATCAAAATTTAAATTATCAATTATGAAGGTGTTTCTCCTTTTAAAGCAATAGGCAGCATAAGCTGACCAGGAGTTCATTTAAGCAAACCGGATAGGTTAAGCAACAAACATTACAATTCCGACGCGAAATGAATAGTTTTACTTCCAGCAAACCCAGTGGTCAGCATGCGGGGGCATAACGTCTAGTTGACAGCCTCAAAACCTTCTGGTAACAATGCGACAAAACCACAACCGCTAGGTGACAGCCCAAGCCTTGTAATATTTCTGTAGACTCACCGCGACCACTGCATCCGAGGGGGGAGTGCAAGTTAACCCCGTATGCTAACTGTCCAAGTCTTGTTGGTAGACTTAGGCAATTGCACGGCTAAACCATAACCGCTAGGTGACAGCCCAAGGCTTGAAACATTTCTGCAGACCCACTGCGACCACTGCGTCCCAGGGGGTGTGCAAGTTACCCCCGCATGCTGACTCTCCAGGGTTGGTTGGTAGACTTACGCAAATGCTAGCCTCATAACGTTGCTGACGTTAGGCCTAGATAAACACGACTAAACCATAACCGCTAGGTGACAGCCCAAGGCTTGTAACATTTCTGCAGACTCACCCCGGCCACTGCGTCCCAGGGGGTGTGCAAGTTACCCCCGCATGAGACTGTCCAGGGTTGGTTGGTAGACTTAGGCAAATGACAGCCTCATAACGTTGCTGACAGTACGACAAAACCACAACTGCTAGATGACAAGTCAAGGCTTGTAAGGTTTCTGAAGGGTTGCCGTGCTGATCCCGTCCGAGGGAGTGCAAGTTGTAACCACATGCTGACATCCCGGGTGCTGACAGTTACAGGTTCGCCGCCTATCAAAGTCCCTAACAAGACCTGAGAACCACTTCCTTTACTACTCGTAAGTCTGGCCCAAAAAGTTTGACACTAAAGTGTTACACACGCTGTTCTATAAAAATGTAACACTATTTGGGTAATGCAAGATAATTGCCTTTGTGAGGAAACATTTTGTTATCACCACAAAATTACGACATAATTCTGACGATGATGCGATGCAAAAGTACTGCGTATAAAAAAAGTCTACTCTACACCAGGTTGTCGAAATATTTTTTAGCAAAGTCGCTTGAACAGTTGGAAGTTGGTGAAGTGTAGTGATACACCAAACCTGTACAATGAGCCAAACTTTATAGGAACTATTTGGGCAAGACAGCTCGCAAAAAAACTCATAATAAACGATACACAGGCATGGTTTCACAAACCATCATGTCTTCCAGCTTGTAGACATGATCATTGCTGCTGCTCGGTCATGTGAAACCGGAGGCGTGTTACAAGGGTGTATGTGGGCGTACGATGTAGTTATTCCTAAATTTGACTAAAATAAATATACCTTACGAAAATTCTGTTCTTTAAAGGGTATACACCTACGCCATTTACTTTGGAGTTTTTAGGACTACAACAGCAAAGTGATCTCATTCTGGGGTATACCCGCCCGAGAGTTACGTTGGCGTCTCAGAACTGTAAACTAATGAAGAGCGTTAGGCGTACATAACTTATGGTTTTAGACGTACAGCACAAAACGCAAATGCAACCGGTTGAATTTCTTATCCATTTAAAATTGATGTTGCTAAAAATTAAAAACGTTTTATTTTGCCGCAAAAAAGGAAAAGAATCTCTACGTAACTTTTCTTTACAACGCATTATATTTTGTTCGTGTGCTTTTATCAATGGTCAAGTACCTTCTTGACTTATCTGCTGTATCAGCTATTGTTATCATTGGAGAAGGAACCCAATTTAAGCAAATAGATGAATGTTCTTCATTCCGTAGGTTTTCGGCAACGGTTCTGTGGCACAAAGCGTCTTGAGCAACAAAGAGTATGGAGGGACGATTTCTATTAATTGGGCTTACGGAATGGGCGTAACAATGGCTTGTTTCGTTAGCGGCAGCGTTTCGGGTTAGTACAGTTCTTCGTTGTTTTTTTATTGTAAAGGTTTTTCAGAAAGTAAAGATTTTAAAAGTCACTTTTTACGAAAATACCATTGCACATGATCAGTGAAAATGGAAAAAAATACCTGCCCATGTGTTATTCGCCAGTGGTGTGGTTAAGGGGAGACGAGCGAGGCACTTGCCTCGGATTCCCCCCTTTTAGGGTTCCCCTCAAGGTGTTTTGCGCGTAAATTTTCCTCTTTTTGGACAAACAACATTATCCAGATCCACTCATATAAGATATTGTGAAGCAGATCATAAATAAGTACTTCGCTTTTCTAACGAGTCCTCAACAGCAACTCCAATATGTGAGAACTCTTCTTTCAAAAGGGCCCCCAGCAGCAATTGTATTAGGTAGGTACTCTGCTTTCAAAGGGGGTTCCAACAGCCATTGTAATAAGTAAGTACTCTGTTTTTGAAGTGTCCCCCAACAGCAACTGCAATGTGTAAGTACTCTTTCAAAGAGCCTCCAACAGCAACAGCAAAATGTAAGTACTCTGCTTTTCAAAGGGACCCCCAGTAGCAATTGTAATGTGTAAGTACTAGCTTTCAAAAGGGTCCCCAACCGCTACTGCAATGTGTTAACTACTCTGGTTTCAAAGGGTCCCCTTCAGCATCTCTGATGTGTAAATAAGGAAAACCTTTACACCAACTTCCATACCTTAAATAAACTGTAAGATAAAATTTATTCCAAAAAGTTCTGAAAACACCCTATCAAGTAAGAGCAAACGTTCATACGAAATGGTATTTTGCACTGTCAGAGAATGAAGCTTCTCATGATATAACGTGGACGACTGTGAAAAAGAGGCCCCTGCTTTAAAAGCATATGTGGTGCATATGAAATCCCAAAAGTTTCATTGTGTTCTAATATAAACAACTTTTGCACTCCATTAGTCTGTATCAAGCTCAATTTGCCTTTTTCATTAAGTCTATTGCAAATTGCTGTCTACTATTCTTTGTTTAATGCTGCATGTTCTTGAATACAGCTAATAGGATGAAATTTAAAACAAATTTAGTGTTTTGAATCTGCTTGGTTGTTGCCTGTGGTTTCATGATGTCCCTTGAGGGCATGGCTGTGAACAAATTCAGGAAACCAAGCATTTCTAGGGGGGGAGCAGTGTGTTATAAACGTTCTAGTTTATTGATGGTTAATGCAGAGAAATGGGTCGCAAAATTAGAGAAGCAGGGGGCGATGATATCACTTAACTTCTATGTGTTGCTAGCTTTGTCTTCCCAACTTTCAGTGTTTTTAAAGTTGTGTAACATGAATACCCTTTGGCATTTTCTATTATGTCAGTCATGCCGTAGCATCAGGAACGTATCCTTGGGTGGCCCGCATATCCCCTTTGATCAAAAGGTCTTGTCACGGTTGGCTAAATATGATGATGACGTCATCAGAGGACCCCCTTTCAACCACTGTTGTTCACACTGCAAAAAGGATCCGGTAGTTGGCATGGTGGTCTGTCAGTAGGCAGAAATGGACCGTTTTTCAAACCTCTTTCAACTGAAGCATCGTCTTTTTTCTCATTGTTGCAAAATAAACATAAAACAACAATGCTTGTTGAATCCCCTCACAGCTAGCCATATCTTGACTTTTTCCCAATGCGCAATTTCATAACATGTTGGATTTGCTCCCAATTTCTTTTTCACTTTATATTGGGGCGGAAATGACATTACTAGCAGTAAACTAGGAAAAATTTTGCTAAAAGGCAACAATGTTCGTGGTCTTGACTAGTCGACACCACAGGCATGCGGAAAACTTTTTATCAGGAGTGTCGGAGACTATTTTCCTTGAAAATTTTGTGAAACCCAAATATCTGATGGTGGCTATGACTAAAAAAGTTTGCAGAAATTTTTGTAATTTTCTGGATACCAAACGATGGTCACCGAGTTTTTGTGAACTGGAATTACCGAAAAACGTCAACACTTCACCGTTTTATAAAAGCTATGCACATTATTTCCGAATTTCTACGTTTAATTCTGCCCTGTTTTTCTCTCTTTTGTCTTCAAACAGACGTTTTGCCTTAGAAATTGGTAAACACTGCCCTATTTCTCGTGATCGCCCAATTTTTGCAGCACTGCCATGAGGCAACCCACTCGCACAGACTCACGTTTCGCATAAGGCTTGTGATTGACACAATAAATTCCAAGATCTATCAGGCCAAAAGACACGAGTGCGCTCTTCTTATTACGGTGCTTATTGGATTGTTGTTCTAATCTATTTAATTACATCTTTTCAGAATTTTATTTCTTTATTGCTTTTTCAAAATATGGCATTTTGCAAGTTTACATAGCTATTCTGATGTTTACCCGACAATTTGCTTGATTGAACTGATGAATACAGTCCTTTACATTACTCTGTTTTGTTGAAGTTAGATACAAAACCTGCTCCCAATTCACGTGAAGAAGAAAAAGTGCTTTGCCACTTTTTGCAGGAAATAATTTAACACCCAAATATTGTCATCACTGCTCATGGATAGATATGTTTTATAATAATGTATTGACCAGGGAAAAGGGCAAATACAAAATGGGAATAAGTAAAATTATAACACTTGATTTGCTAACAGCGTGATATTCAATATTCTGAACATCAGGTAGATGTTGCAGGGCAGCAGCACTCAATGCTTTATTCAAAAATAAGATCACTCAGTGCATGACGTGGCAAAGGAGAAAGGAGTAATTCCTGCAACCTGGACAGTAGTTAATTTTTCACAAACATGTTGTGAATGTGATAAACCAAAAAAAATAATAGAAAGCTTCACTGAGATGGTTTGTCTCGCGTATTGTAACATAGTTTACGGCAAAAAGGACTGTTCTAAATGTTTCTGGCGATGTAGAGCGATGACATTTTCTTTTCCTCGTTGGCATACATCTAAACTCAGGCGATTCTGGGGTTAGGTGAATCCAGAAGCTGCTAAAGATTTTTAACGAACATTGAATTTTTGCGCAGGGGCACACATCAATCCTGCAGTATCAACGGCATTCTGTTTGTTTGGCAAATTGCCTTTCTACAAGCTTCCTTGCTACATTTTTTCTCAGGTTCTTGGAGCGTTTGTATCAGGTGCAGCGGTTTACTCAGTGTATTACGGTAAGTCTTTTATGCTTATGCGAGCAACACTTATTACCTTTATTATGTTGTAAGTCAGTGCAAGTTGGTTCATTTGCTGCTGGTGCGCTACATCTGAAAATTGCCAAGTTTGTTTCAGTACTTAACTGACAGGTCTTTACATATTTATATAATTTTAGAGATTTATTGGATGTATCCCAATTAAACACAAGTTGGGTTATGATATTTTTGTGAGCATTAGGGTTGTCGATTGGAAGTACTTACGTAGCAGACCATAACTGTTTCGTGATGGATCAGGTTGAAGAACCTTGCCATGAAAACGCGAATGATGATTTCCCAGCCACTAAAAGACACTGGTAAAACTACGAGCTTCGCATGCTTTTGCACAGCGATGCGTGAAGCTTCGCAAGAAACAGTGTGGCTTAAAAACGATCGGAGCAAAAGTCTGCAAACGCACACAGACGAAAGCATTGGGTTACGTAATTTTTTAAAAATCGAACGGTTCTGTTGAGCACGGCATTAATCTGAAATATTGAGCGAAGTGTTTCGAAAGTTGCAGAAAGAATGATGGATATTTCTTTCCAAATTTTAAAGAAAGCGTTTCGTGTGTTTATTCTCAGCTGCTATTCTGCGCGTAGGTACATTGCCAGCACGGCGTTTTTGTGTCGTATAAGTTGAGACAAAAGATTAGTTCATGAGCTAAGATTTTTGATTGATGAAAGGTATGCTGTACAGGAAATATCTTTTGGTTTTAGATGCTTTAAACGCATTTGATGGTGGGAACCGGAGTGTTCTGGGACCAGTGGGTACTGGAGGGATTTTTTGCACTTATCCTCAACGGTATCTTTCAATTTCAGGTGGACTTTGGGATCAAGTAAGGAAAACTGAGTTTTGCTTGGTAAATTTACTTGAACGCATCGTTAGATGAGTTTCATGAACTTATTCTGCAACTGGTAGCTTCACGACACTGCGCTCTTACCTCAGGTTCATTCATTGCTATGAAACTTGACTTTGGGCCTGTTGACTGACTTACTTTTCACACCCGCTTTTATTCTCAGGAGGGTTGCGAGGGTAGCAGCCCAAGGAGGTCAGGATAAACATCGCGTTTTCAGCAAACTGTGATAGTTCCGCTGACTCCACACAAAGAGGGGACCAAACCAGTTCGCAGACGTAATCACGCCATTTGGTCCTTGGTCAACCTCTGAGCCATTTTTTCCGTGGGTGTAGCCGTCAGGACTTGCTTCGTCAATATCTGCTGAGACATTCTGGTCAAGTGGGCTTGTTAATATTGTCCAAATCTAGGTGCGAACCACTAAAATTTCCATTTAAAATGTAATTATTTTGTTCCGCTAGACCAGGGTTTCCCAATGTTTCTCTGACCATGTACCCATTCAGCAATTTGACATATGAGCATGTACCCCTAAAATTTGCTATGACAAAATCTTTATGACTAACCATAGATATATTTTACAATAAGCATATAATGATTGTTGAAAAGAATATGAACTGAAAATGTATAAATATTTGGAAGCAATACATAAATATATTTTTGCCAGCCTTAAATGTACCCGTTCAGATAGGCAAATGTACCTCAGGTTGGGAACATCTGCGCTAGACCAACATGGCTAAACTTTTGGAGTTACTGAAGCAGCATCAGGAGTAATTAAACTAATTTAGTTTTTGGGCTAGTTTATCTTAATGATTAACTTCGCTTCCTCAATCTGTTCTAAGATATTTGGAACATCGTTGTTGGTTGGAATAGTCTTTGCTCTGTCTGACAAAAGAAACAACCAGATCGTGCAAGGTCTTCAACCGTTCATGGTCGGTCTATTGGTTTTCGCCATCGGTGAGAAATGTTCTATTTCTTTAAGCATGACCAGCTTATTCTATTGTGATTGCAGCATATTTATCAGCAAAACTATTGACAAATGGAGAAGCCTTTTTCGGTAAAGAACTATAATATTAGTCATTAAAGAACAAAGTGAATTTTATGGATAACAGTCTGTTCGTAGCTCAAGCAATAATTGGGATAAAAAAATATTCGCACTCTAAGTTTCGGCGCAGCTCATTTGGAAAAGGTTTGCTAATCGGCGGACGCTCGTTAAGACTCCCTTCAAACATGAAGCAAAGTGCTGCCTAATTAAAGGTTGTTATACGCTAGCTTGTGAGAGATTGAGTAAAACTTTCTTTCCTTCGATTGTTTAGAATTGTCATTTGAGCGTTGCAAACAAATACTACTCGTTTGTTTAGAAAAGTCTTGAATTTTTCAGGGTTGGCTTACGGTGTGAACTGCGGTTACGCAATCAACCCTGCTCGCGACTTTGGTCCTCGGCTCTTCACGTACTTCGCTGGATGGGGCGACGCTGTATTTACGTATGTCTGCTGAGACTCATATTGCGATGTAATACATTGTACAATTGCGACTTTCTCTTTCAGGGAACCTGACGGCAAATCGTGGTGGTGGGTCCCGATAGTCGGTCCACTCATAGGAAGCTTAACAGGCACCGTGATCTACAAATTGCTAGTTGGTGTCCATCTTACATCAGGAAATGAAGCAGAAGAAGAAGATCCCCAGCTCATCCACGAGACGGCTGATATTGAAACAAGTGCACAGCCTTGTTTAACAAAGTTTTAATTTCAAGCTGAATTACTGTTCGCGATCTATATCGCTTCGTCCATCTGCCTAAACTTGTGGATATCTCCGCCCAACGGTTACCATGTCTCCGAAATGAGCAGCGAATAGAATGCATCCAGCTGCTTAAAAGGCTCAGCATGAAAATGCAGATTGCTGTTCAGAAGCCTGAAGAGGCAAATTACTACATGCCACCAGAATACCAATTATTAAAGCAAAATGTCACAGAAAACTTGAAGGGCAAGCAAAACCTTTCCGTTAGCGTGATTATAACAGAAAGTTTAGAGCAGGGGTCACCAACATGGTGCCCGCGGGCACCAGGTCGCCCACACGGGCATCGTGGGTCGCACGCGGCTTGTTCTGACAATAGCATCAAAATGATCACTGCCCTCACATTGATGAATATCTTTAATTTTGATTACCGTAATGATAACAAAATTGAAGATAAATTTGAGAAAATTTTTATTTGAGAAGTATGTGTATCAAACCGGTAGTCTTTCGCATGAATCTGTACCGAGAAGTAGCTCTCAGTTTCAAAAAGGTTGGTGACCCCTGGTTTAGAGAATGTATGTGCATCTTATACGCACTAGCACTGGATTGTTATTTCGGCTTATATGACGTTTCAAGAGATCGAATCAACCTTTATGCATAGTTATCTTGTTTGTTGGTTAATTTTTACTTGTGATCAACCTTCGCAAAGTAGTCTCAATATACAACTGGACAAGTGCTCTTCGGCGGACCCATGAGTTAAGACGGCATTGTCCATGAATGTAAACGATGAGGGGATTGCTTTACACCCTTCAAAGTCCCGCGTGCGCTGCTTTTCTTGCTGAATTTTGCCACACCATAACTCGCCATTCAATTGAGCTAGAGAGCTGTTCAAACCCTCTAAAGACTCGGGAAGTCTTGTAGTTTAGATTTAAAAAAAATTGAGATGTTTTGGAATTTTGTTTTTTGTGGGTGACGTCATAATTGAGGTAAGCTTTTGCATTTTTTGCCGAGGTCACTTGCCCTGGGCGGCAACCCAACGAGCCATTTTTGGCTCAAGTTTTTTTACAAACTAGGCTATAATACGAGTCTTTAGAGGCCTTGGTGTATTTCTAGCGTTTCTGGTTCAAATTTGATGGCCAAAATACGCAGATAAATTAATTAAAATCCCTTGCGGTTTTGTGGCCATCAATTTTGGCACCAGAAACACTAGGAAGTAGATTAAAACCCTCTAAAGACTCGGATTATAGCCTAGTTTCCAGTAAAACTTTGAACCACGAAATCGGCTCGTTGGGTCGGCCGATGACGTTATCCAAAAAAACCGCAAAACTTACCGCAATTATGGCGTCACCCACAAAAAACAAAAATCCAAAGCATCTCAATTTTTTTTAATCTAAACTGAAGGCTTCCCGAATCTGCAGAGGGTTTGAACAGCTCTCTAGTTCAATCGGCTGGCGAGTTATGGTGTTGCCAAGTTCAGCAAGAAACGTGGCGCACGCGGGACTTAAAGGGTTTTTGTTTAGGTACTTTCAGGATTAATCGAGTGTCGGCAGTATCAACGGATACATGTGTTTTCTCGTATCCAGACGTGCAGTCACGTTTTGCTCGCTTGTCTCCTTCACAGTCGAGATGAGACTTTGGAGCATTCCAAGTTCAGCGAGGGCCTGCGTCACCCTAATTAGTACAGCTTGTCTCTTCCTCAATAGAGAGTTGCCAACTTCTTGATTTAGTACTACATGTGCTACTGCGTATGACCATTATTATCAATAAGTAACGTTTAACATTGCCGAAGGGCATGCGTCAGGCAAGGGAGATGTACAGACTGAATGATAACTTACTGTTAGCAACAACTCTATCTTCCCTCTACACTGCGGAAAGTAGAACTGCATTCGACTTTAAAAGTTGGGGGGTACTCAGAGCGAGAGAACAAAATTGTCCGAACGACTAAAATAAAAGTAAATCAAAGCACTTTTGCTTAAGTTTTGAGAATTTTTGCTCAAATTCCAAGGTTTGGTAGCAATTCATAAGATTTCGAGGATACTTTGCTCATTTTTTACATTTTCCAGCGGTGGGAGGTTGTGGCTTTGAACAGTAGACTTTGCTCCTGACGCAATGCCCAGAGACATTGCAATGGGGTGTGGAAACGTGCCTGGGCACAGCATGTGGTGGAGCACCCAGCAAAGTTCACAGTTAGAAACAAAAAAATAAGTCTAGTCGTTTGGTCCAGCAGACACTGCGGTGTCACTGCTACCAGAGTAGCGAAAGTGTAACAAATTTAAGATGATTCGTCGAATCTACTATTTTGCTTTTTAATCTTTCATATTTATTTTTTTTTCAACATGCTTACACGTGTTTTGCCTCCAGAAACTTACGATTTCTTGGAAAACTATTTACCAACGCAGGAGGAAAATCAAAGGGTTCATCACAGCACGAAATTGACGGATGCTGTTTTCATTAGCTCTTACAAAAAAATGACAGCTCTGACGTCGCCGAAAATGCTCAAGAATGTTTTCTGCAATTTGACACATGCTGTGGTTTAGCCATATGTTTTGTACCGCAGTAAAAATATAAATAAAAAAAACAAACTTTTTTAAAATTTGAGTATTTCAACAAACTGTTTAAACTATCTGCTGGTAAATTTATGAACTTTTATGAAAACAATCTACTCCCATCAATTTTTAACCAGTACTTCAAATATATTGAGACAGTTCATAATTACCCTATCAGACTTGCACCTTCAAAAAGTTTCTTCTTAACCACGGTAAACTATTTTTAGGACTACCCGACCATGTCAAGTCTCATTTTGATTTCAAGACTTCAAACAGCAAAAACTACGTAGGTTGCCCTCTCTGCTAGATGGTGCAAAGAAACAATGGAATTCGTTTAACTCATCTTGTTTTGTTCAATTTTTGTGCTTTCGTTCCATGTGATTTTTCTTAATCTATTCCTATGTATTTTGTAGTTAACAGGTACTGTAAATTTTCCCTTTCTAATTTAGGTTAGTCTTCATCTGTCTATAATTTGATATTTTTCCTACTAGATGTTTGTATCCTATTATCACTTCCATTATTCAATAAGTGCACATTACTTTCAGTGTTTTGTTCTCTCCACGCCTGTGAAATTAAATACCTCATCATGATAACTACTGTATGTTTACATAATCATGCACTCATCTGTGAATATCATTTGCGTGTTTGCTTCTACAACATCAGCTTGTCTTTTTTTCACATTACTAACGATAGTACCGAAAGTTGCATCGCAGGGTTGTTAGACCAGATGACCTCATGATCTTTCACCAATCCTTTGTGACGTGCATAACTTTGCTCTTGAATATGCTATAGCATCTGCATTATATGCTACCAATCTACGCAATGCTGTATGATATATTGAATTGTGTGAACCATTATTTCGTCACAAAACCGAATATACTACAACTGCTACTTAGCTGTTAACATAAACAGTGCTTTCTTATTTCAATTTTGTTCCTTTCGCTACCTTCTATTTGAATTTAAAACAGCTGTAATACGTCGAACACCTCACGATTTCCATAGTATTGTGGCCAAAATATGTTGTTCTTTTTCGCATTTCTGCAGTTCATAGGCGTAGCCAGGGGGGCCCAGGGAGCCATGCCCACCAAAATTTTTAACATATCTAGTCATTTTGTGCTTTGAGAAGCGGCGTCCCAAACAAAAATACTGTTGCTCGTCTAATGTCAAATTTAATCGCCAGCCCTAAAATTTTGGGCTGGCCACCAGAGGTGAGCGGATATTGATTTTTTGACTCCTGATCCATATCCGAAAATTTTTTGAATATCCGTATCCAATGCTTATCCGAAAATTTCTGAAATTTAGTATCCGATATCCATCCGTATCCGAATGCGACACTGGCCAAATACAAAACAAACAGACCGTCCACCAGTGGACCTCTATTTTTGAAAACTTATTCATCCATCGCCTGTAATATGACACTAATCCATTGCAAGTGTGCAGTAGGCTGGATTACGCTTGGTAGAAACTTAGTAAACCTAACACTTATTAAACCTAAACCACACATCTGACCACAAGTTTGGAAACTTTTGAAAAAAGTAAATAAAAACCGGTACCATGAAAAGTGCAACTACTGCAACCAAAACAAATGGTGCCCGATTATGGCAAGATTCAGCATGAAAACCATTCACACTGTAAGACAGGTCTACCTGACTACAATGACAGTGCTGCTAATGTGACAAACTCAACGTTTTGTTCTAACTGTGTCGCTGCCAGCGGACCTGTAGCCACTTTCAAACAAAAACACCGTGTCATTTTGTGACCCAATCCATAAAAATAACATCACATGTTGTGCACTTTCAAATGCAAAAACAGAAAACCAGTGTATATTTTACTGCCAGAAGTATACAGTAGCTCTGCTGTGGTTGTTTTTCCATTTGAACTGTTGTGTACCTGGCTTTGTCCACTTATAACACTGAGTTCGTGGCACTAGCAATTAGTGCAATGAACCTGGTCCAAAGGGAATTCCTGCTGTGCGAGTGGTCGTCGTTTGGGCTCTCAGCATTGTTGTTTAGGCTGGGGCTGATAGAGACAACTCTTTTTATGGGAAAACTTTAGATGTAAGCTACAGCACTTTTTTAATAAGTTTTGAAAACCAGACACAGGTTTACAATTTGAGTTAGGGTTTTAGGTTATATGGCAAAGAAGATCCGCTAATCCAAGGATATAGGCTAGTCCTTGTCATATGACCAATTCCACCTGCACAGCTAATTGCAAAAGAGCTCCAGCATTCAATCAACTGATAACATGAAGAAATTTGTAGCACTTAGAGTAGATCACAGTACAAAATACAGTAAAACTATGTAGCTTAGAAAAACTACAAACCCAAACTGTCTTTTAGCAAAGGTTGACTGCATAAAAACTTGAGGTAGAATGTTTTAAATTCTAACCAAAAATAAATGCAGCTTAAACACTGAAACAGAGCAGTGTGGGCCAACAGGTTGATCGTCGAGTGTCACTTGGTCGATTGCACCTGAGTTTGCATTGAATTGACAAGCTGCCTAAACATTTTTCAATCAATATTCTAGAAAGTAGGCCTACATAAAAATTATCTATCAACTGCTTGGTCACGTATATTCTTTGGTGCCTCTTGTGATGGCTGACCATAGGCCAGCTCGGCAGACGCCATGAAGGTATTGTCATACGTTTTTTTATTATTGCGTGGCAATCATGATTTAGGTGTAACAGACACTTTGCCTTCTGCCTGTGCATCATCAGATACTAAGGCGATGGTACACTGCATTGATTTGCACATGTGATACTCAAGTTTGGCATTTTGTATTTGTGACTATATCACCAACTGGTCGATCGCGAGTTATCAAGAAATTTTCTAGTCGATCCCAGTCGAAGACAAGTTGGCCACCCTTGAAATAGACTATATTAACCTACACAACACACACAATAATACTGTATGCCACTCAGCACAACAAAACAAAACAGAATACCAGCAATATAAGAGCAGCTTACTACTTCCACCTCGCCGGAAAATATTTACGAAGTAACACGAATTATCATCGATTGTGATGAATGCAACACATACAGTACTGACAAAATCATTTTGATTTTTTGTGAATATAAAAATCATAGCAAAAAAACAACAGCACCATCATTTGTGACATCTTGAATCACTCTCAGGAAAATTTCGTTACAGAAATCAAACAAATATCCTGATCCTGTCCTGATCCAAT
>JGI24022J15233_10004721_pt1 | contig 14168 bp, 5 predicted proteins | sample Ectturendosymbi2_FD_15233 | JGI IMG/M metagenome (IMG submission 15233) | reverse complement strand
TTTTTTAAATTTCTGTTTACTCTCCAAACAAGTGGAGATGAAGGGGAAGTGATAACAATTTGGAAGATTACTAAGTGTTGACCGCATCAACCAACCATTACCTTCGTCACGGTCCATTTACTTATTATTGTTGAAATGAAGAAAGGGTTGAATCTGATGCAATTCTTGCATTATAGATAAAGACAAACCAGTCAAATCAAGCTTGCTTTTTAATTAATACAAATGTGTTAATAGCTACGAATTCAGTTGTATTCACGTGATTCCTTTACGCCAGGCGCCAAAGATGCCCGGGCTGTCATATTTCACGATCCAGGTCCAGTCCTAAAGTTTTAAAACCCACTCCAGGTTCAACCACAGCCAAGCAAATTTTAAAATCGTGAATTACAAGTCGAAATGAAGCACAAAAATGTTTACAAATCACTGCTTTGTAACAGCAAAACGCCGCATTTCATCTATGTAAACCAGCGTGGTCCAACTACAGGCTCGCGGGCCACATGTGGCCCGCGGACAGAATTTTAAGGTCTGCAAGCCTTCTCAGTTTTAATTTTATATGTGTGTTACAGTAGGCAATTTAATTAGAACAAGCACAACATCTGTTAATAATAATGTACAATATTAACGGCGTTAGACTATTGTAGAGAGCTTGTAAAGATTAGTCAGCACAGATACGTTTCCCAAACTCAAAGATTTCGCACTAAAATGCGCTCGACATTTGCCAGCACATACGTATGCGTGAGTACACCAATTTTCTGCCATGAAACAAATCAAATCTGAAAACAGAAATCGGATGGTAGACGTAACGCCGGACCATAGTCTCCGACCTGCTAGCACTAACATATTGGTATTTTGGAAGGGACGGCAGTGTCAGAGAAGCCTCAACCGCAGGTATCACACTGATAGAGATTTATAATAAATTGTTTATTGCTATTGTGCAATAACTTTAATGACACACCCACTTAACTCATCAATATTCCCTTTTCAATTTTACATCTTGTGAATGTGATGTGTTATACAAGATTTTGTTGGAAGTGTCCCGCGACTTGTCACGTTTTTGTAAAATAGCCCGTAGGTCAAAAGTAGTTGGACCACCCCGACGTAAACATAGTCCAAATCCGGTCATGATCCTAGATTTTTGATAGTGTGGATCCAATCCAAACAAACAATTGCTTTAGTCCTAATACATTCCAACCTAAGTCCATTTCAGTGTTCATCTCTTCCAGGCGTCTGATCATACTTTCCATCACTTTGCCGTTATGTTGCTCCTACTAACTCTTTATGTGAGGTGCAAAACTTAAAGAAAACTATTTACTTACTTTGACTGCATTTGTTCCCTTTTAGAATACTTTAAGAACCTTTTGATGGAGGTTGCCAATACAAATCAAGTTAGTTGAAAGTAGGCATACCATTTGTCCCGTTTTAACCTGGACAGACCCGATTTAAAGGTTTTGTCCCGGTTAGGCATGCCAGCATAGCTCTACACCAGGGTTTCTCAGCCGGGGCCCTCAGCGCCCCTTGAGGGCCACGGAGCGGTTATCCGGGGTACACGAGCAGAGGCCTTTACTACATAGCTCTGCCGTGATATTGCAAAACCCAAGTGTAACAATATTAATTATACGCCTGAAAGTCTTTGGAAGGGGGCCACAAACCATGAATTGTTGAGAACCACTGCCGTACACGAATATTAGCATGGTGTGATTTGTCTATTTAGCCATCTTGCTGAAGAGTGGTGGACGATCTTGTTTTTTTCTGGTTTCTTTGTGTTAGATATGAAGGTAATTGTTACGTCATTGCAGCGGGTAACTGGTCCTGGTCCAGTAGTAAAATGCATTATTTTAGTTTTTCTTGGTGTCTTAACTATAGGAATCCAAAATAGCTTCATACTCCAAGTAGGATATGAACCACATTTATCTGATAAGGCTCGTTGTTCTGAAACGTCCCAGTTTTTAATCACACAAATATGGTATGACCAGTTAAAAGCAGTGCTAGGTAAGTGAGCTTGAAAAGTCTCACTTGACAAAATTCAATCAAGTCAAATCTCAAAAATCTTCTGAAATTTCTAAGCGGAACAATCTTGCTGTTTAGGATTTTACCATCGTTTCATGATTTGTCTTGGCTCATGCTGTTTTCAAACCAACCAATGTTCTTGCCTGACATGCAGGGCGCCATGTTTCTTCAAATTTATTGCGGGGCGCATCCACCCTTGCCAAAATAAACAGCACAGCATGTTTTTATACACCGATTCAAATATACTTGCCGCTGTGACAGGTCCATTTCTCAGATACGAAGCATGACATGTAGCAATCAAATACATAAATCGATCGACAGAAGATTTTCAACGTAATGTGTCGGTGTTCCACACCCGGATGTGACATCAGGAAAGCACACAAGCAGGAAACAGCAGCCTGTGTGTCTGACGCCGATCACGAATTTAGTTAAGTACAAAAAAGCCGCTACAAATTAATTTTAGCGGAGCTGCCTCGACAACGTTTCGCTTTTAAATGTGAAAACAAACCATCTTTATACATGGAACAACTCTAAGCTCCTGCTTGTTCGAGCCAAATCAAAATACGGATGGCGCCTCTAGTACGATGATCGAGCCGCCATCAGACTGTGAGCTCGACTTGGTTAGATGACTGATTGGCAAGTCGCGACGTTTAACAAACAGTAGATGATCCAAGGACGTGTTACTTAACATTAAAATCCAATAACACATGTGTTCCAATGGAGCTGAGTAACGGGCCGATGCTTCCAGTTCAGTGAATTTCGAAAAGCACTGTTGTCTTAGTAGTAACCGCAAGTTTCCATGTATGAACAGCACTTAATATCTTGTAAAATCTGCTAGTCAGATTTTCACGAGTGGGTTTAACACCTTTTGGAAAAAACCTGGATGAATTTTGCAAGGAAAATTTCAAGGTCTGTTTAGACTGAAGCATCCCCGCGCTACAGCTACAAATAACTTGCCCTTATTGCTGCAACACCTTTCAGTAACGCTGAATGTTTGGAATGCAGCAGTAAATTTGTTTCAAGACTACTGTATGCTGGAAAGCAACAAATGGCTAGCGGACAAGCAAGTTTCCGTATTTAACATGTTACCTTCGATTGCACATGTTTTTATGCAATGGTTTAGTTTCATCCGTAAAGTGGCATCCTATATTGGTCGGAACGCCCAAACGAAGTTTTGGTCTTTTAAAGTTTGAGCTGATTCTGCTAATGCAAGAAGTGAAGTCACAAACTCCGGTAAGCGATGTCCTTTGTTCGAGTGGTTAGATCATAAATTCTGCTTTGCGTTTTCTTTAGATTTCGTTGAAGTCAAAAAGTCCTTGTGATGAATTAAATCGCACATTAGGGAAACTACAGTGTGCGGAAACTACAGCATGAGTTATCCAAGTGATAACTAACTGAGTAATATTCTCGAAATCGGCCTACTTCATGACAGCAGAAGATGTCTGCACCGATGTTGTTTATTATTCACTTTACAGCGAAGTCGACGCAGTTGACACGCGCACCCTTGTATTTAGCGGCCAAAGTGTAGATAAAGGAAAACAACGCGAAACGCTTTGAGTGTTGTCTGCCTTTATGTTGTTGATATAATATAATGTCGCGCGAAAATTTCTCAAGATCAGTGCGCATAAGAAACATACTTTGCTCTAAAAGATTTACAACAATGCCATAAAGAACGATGTTAGGACTTTGATAACAGCGATATGTTCTTCCCCAACACATTTTAGGATCTCATGTCAGGAAAAAGGCATTTATTTTACAGATAAACCGCATCAAGCTTAAAATACTGTATATGGAGACACAAACGTTTTACTTAACAACCAACTATGAACCAGAGGAATGGAACTTTTTTCGCTCAAATCCAGGTGAACTCTAAACCACCAACGCAAAGGGGTCACCCACACTCTTTTTCCAACTATTAAGAGAATTCAGGAATGTGACTCTATATTTGGCTATACTGTCCTGGTTTCTCATCATTTTGGACACCTCTGCCACAAACGTCTTCATTTTTCCCAAACGAAAAGGGATCTTAAAATATTTTTGGGAGAGTTGTCCTCTGTGTGGTACAGCTTTGCGAGCTAGAAGTTAACATTATGGAAAAAATACACTGCATTTGGAAGTAAATGGATTGGAAGAACATAGATTGAATAGAGAATCTGCACCATAACTAATCCCAGAAATGGCTGTCGGCAGCAATGCATTGATGGATATTTTTTGCATCGAACTGAATTCCATACAAATGCTGGATAGATTTTACTAAAGCAACACAAATTAATTCGTTACAAAACGTGCATATGAAACGCAAAAGTGAGGGTTTCTGAACGCTAACCTTATAGCTTCAAGCATTTCCTGTTTCGCAGAAAAACGGCCACAAAGTCAAAAGCGAAGGGTTTGTGTCATCGACTGTGCGACTATCAGCAAACCATCTACCACAGTGACGTCATTGGCCCTAGTGTGAAGTCGGATGGATATATTCTTAGTCCTCGTGACACGTTCGGTATGTCGTTCGTTATGAGCTACCATGGTAAAGTTTACATTTAGGGCGGTTGCTCCAATGTTTTTCCACAAAGACCCTAGCTCAGAGTTTTTCAAAACAGTTTTTTTAATCTGATGGCGCAGGTCATTGAAAGGAAACGAGGCTCTCGGTAGCGCCAATCAAATTCTGTTCTAAAACTCGGCAACCTTTTTGGACTACTAGATAGGCCACTTCAGAAGGTCAAGAAGACGCACTACACTAGAAAATCAAGGTTTACAAAGACGAGTTGTTTAGTTTAAACGCAGTTTGCCAAAGAAACGGGCACAGAACATTGTTTTGGAGACCGTTCGAGGTAAGCGTACGGGGAAACGTTAAATTCGCAAACATCATTGCTCGATTATTCGTAATGCTTGGCTGCACACTTGTACACATATTAGTTCATAACTCCCAAACTAAACCTCACGACGTGTTGTTTTAATACTTCCTCGTTTTCGCGAACCGCAGCAAGAATGAAGCAGACAAACTGACCACTAACATTGGAAAGGTTTTCCGCGCAAGTAGACACATATTTAATTGCTATAAAGCGTAAGATCAACAATATCGACTTGATGGCAACACTTGCAACCATCAAGAAACAAGACCACCATAAATAAACCGTAGCACCCAGGGGCGTAACAACGTTAGATGGCGCCCGGGGCAAGAAACAAGTTTGGCGCCCACACGTTCGAACCTGAAGTCTTTCGGAAGCAAATCTGCTGTTGAAGAAAGTACTTGTGACATTGTTAGGACTTTTCGGCGCCCCCGCAGTGATTCGGCGCCCCACAATGATTCGGCCCCAGGGGAAGTGCGCCCCCTTTGCCCTCCCCTTCGTTACGCCTCTGGTAGCACCAGCTACTTACACATGAACAGACTTACCCGCGCACTCAACCGGTGCGTGCCAGAATATCTAGAATCCAGGCACCTCATAGTGGATGAGTATTGGTGGAGGGTGGAAGAGGGGTGCGGTCTCTGATTTTTTGAGTCCAGATCCAACCCTGCCTTGAAAATTTTCAGTGCAAATCCGCTCCGGTTCCGGCACCAACATGATGCAAGCGATCCGATTTTTGTTTTACTCCCCATAAATATAGGTCAAACAAACAACAATAACGTTTTCGCAGCAAGCAAATTCCAAATCCAATCCAGCTCCTGCTACAGCAATAAAACTTCACTCCTGATCCTGCTGGAGGCAGCAGAAGAAGCAACACTGCTGAGGCGATCGGAGACAATATTTTTCACTCCTGCTCCTGTTCCAAAAAGGGAAACCAGCTCCGGAGCTCATTGGAAATTTACACTCCGACTCCTGCTTACGCTTTGAAAACTTGAAACCAGTGTCTACTTTGTCTCATGACGCAAAAGCATTGTTGAAGCTACAGTATTTTGCCTTAATCCAATATGGACAACATGTCATGGTTTTAGTGCTGGCAAGCAGTTAGTGGCTTCTTGTCTGCATTGCATGAAATGTAGGTTAAACTCTAATTGTAAAGCCTAACACGTTGTCTCTTTGAGCCAGTATCTTAGTCTAACAGTTAGCCTGTCAGAGAAAATATAAATTTAATAATGGCTATTATCCGACTCCTGTAAAAAATTTCATTCCTGCTCCGGCAAAAATCGTAGACTCTGGCCGGAGTCCACTCCGGCTCCGTGATCACTGCAACACAGATGACTACCAGTGTTGCCACTTTGGCTTTTTTGAAGCCAAATTTGTAATTTTTGGCCTTTTTTAACTCCTTTGACTTTTTTTCATTTTTGATAAAAGGCCAAATGAAATTTCGTTTTTTGGAATTTTTGACAAATTCAATTTTTATGTCGGTTTGTCAGAATAAAGATGATTTTAGCAGATTTCTGTACACTGGTAGACATCTGGACACAATCATAATTTTTGTTGCAAACTCTGCACTAGAATTTCATAATTTTTAGTTTTTGTGTTTCATGTGTTTCGTTTTGCTGTTTCAGGTTACATGCTTAGTCCTTAGCAAGGTCAAAATTTTGGAGACGTTTATTAATAGAGTGAGTTTTATACTGCAACTGTTTCAAAAGCGCTGTGCAACCTGTGTAGGTGTTTAAAAGTGTTGTTGTGTATTTATCTTGTATTTGGCTTTTTTGGTGCTTTCTGGCTTTTTTAAAAGGAGTCGTTTGTCTTGTTCTGGCGTCACAGCAAGTGTAAGTACGCCGGATATATTACAGGAATAAATAACTAGAAGAGCGTTAGGCCAGGCTGGACCACTAACTAGGCTGTTGGCCATATCTGGCCAAAAGGCCGGAGGTTGACGGCCCCTCGGGTCGGCAGATTGTGAAATTAAACAATTTTTGTATTTTTCTTTTGATATTGGAACGGCTAAGTAAACTAATGGAATAGATCGCACACCACAGATCCTGGTAGACTGGATTCGAATCCCGCTTGGGTCGCACCGAAGACTTGAAAAACGGTAGGCCTACTTGCAACCTGTCCAGCCTCGTGCTCGGCAAGGATAAGCGCAAGCGAAAGCTTCCCGCGCGGTGCTGCGATTGGTCAGCCACCAGTGCAGCATCCACTAAGAAAGTAGCTACATGGCCCGTGGCACAGAGTAAGCGAAGATGGGCGCCCGCACACCACTCGTGATATCTCCAAGTCGTTGTTGACAATTGCAAAGCATCTTGAAATAGTAGGCCTTCTTTTAAAACAAAAGGTGTAAATACGATTTAAGTGGATCACCAAACCATTTTTTGCTCCAACCACGCCGTAAACGAATAATGAAGCCAGACTTATTTGAAAGTCTGGGCAGAACTATGATCCATGTGGGTCAACTGCATCTAAGCCCACTCAGTGATTTTTGTCTAAGAGTATTGGATTTTAAAATCATCTTCGGGTCATTTCGTTCATTTTATCATAGACGCATCAACTTCATGTGGCCAGTAAATTCTCTCCCAAACATCGAACCTCTTCTCAACAAATACGAGTGGAGCAGGAAGTACAAATCAATTTTCAACGCAACGTGGGGAATTTCCATAACTTTTCAATAACGAAGATTTTTTGCCTTGACTGGATTGGCCGTCAAGGATACAGATGCTATCGATGCGGGCGTTTTTCGAACTAAATCAAAAGTATCATATGCTTGTGAGGAAAGATCTACTTCTTTTTACTAATAACAAACGGAAGTCTTTAGCTCTTGCGAGAGTTGCTGGTTTACGCAATGCGTCTGGATGCTTCTAAGATCGCTGTAAAGCGGAAAAACTGATAAGATGCACCAGACAGCAGGTCTCAGTGTCGCGCGTCTCCAACCAAGCCTTTATCAAAGTTCAAGATCTAGAATATACATCGACCGACGGGAAGCTAAGAACGTCGACCAACAGGCTACAGCGCTTCATATCGGTGTCAATCCAGCGTTGTGGTACCTCGCGCTACTGCTGTGGCTTCAAGTTTGTTGTGATTACATACTCGCCTTGTTTCGGTGTTTACAGCAGAAGTGCAAATGTTTGTAGCACCACGCTTCGACTGACGTCGCCGAAATGACTGTACAAGAGCCGTGGTTAGGGCCGATGCACCATTTGGTTCGTAGATAAAGAAAAACACGTCACATGCATGCTGATGAATAACATGATCATTTCAACAATGTATGGGATAAAAAATGTTTGGAGATAGAGGTTCTTGCAGGCAATTGACTAAACTTCTTACCGTTGGAGATGAAGAGCGGTCATCTATGTCGCCACCAGTAAAGGATGCAAGTGAAACCTACGATTTTAATGGTATTTCGAAACCAAACCAACAAGGTGACGTAGCTGCCGATGTTATCACACAAGGTCAACCGCTGTATAAATGATGGCTGCAGCACACACGGATCGTTTGGGTAGAGTGGCAAATCAACTTTCAAAGAGTGTAATTGGCTTGTAAAACTCGGCTTTCTGTTTCTCTTCACCACATTCTCATTTGCGGTTATGACACAGGAAAAAGAAACGCAGGGACGACTGTCTTCAGGGATTGTTTTAAGGGGAAAACTGCGGATGACTGCTGGAATATAAAATTTAAATACCCAAAGTTTTCCGAATGGATACAACTATACTATGAAGCTTTTAGAATCCTGTCCGAAACTTCTCTAGGATTTTGCTTGCATTGTTTGTTTTTACAGACACCAATCTAACGCGAAGATAAAAATGTTGCACTGAAAGGGTTAAAGGCAACAGAAAAACGCATTCGCAAAATCATGATTAGTGTTGGCCTCAGAACCGTCTTCCATCAACAAACGTAGAAAAAGTTTTTTTGTGTTGCTTTTCGTTAAGATCAACTTGCATTGCATGTGATGTTGAGCTGTAAAGCTAACAGTTTGACATGCAAAACGTGTAGAGTGGGCTGCGTTTCGGCAGATGCTTACAATCCTATATATTGCGAGGTCGTGTTTGTCAAATTCGTCTTGCAGTGTAACTTGTAGAAAGAAAATTAAGTCATGCACCAGTCCTTGAAATTCCCATGGACGTCGTGTACTCTTGCTTGGTATCATAGGTGCGAATTGTGGCGCTAAATCCGATTATATCGAAAGGTTTACAAACCCAACCCGGCACCTTCCACGCAAACGTGACCAAACGATTTAAAACTTTTTGGAAGAAAGAAGGAATAACAAGTTCTTAAGCCTGATGGCGACAGACGTGCTTACGCTCTCGCTTCATCAATGGATGTGCGAGCCTGTAATCTCGGAAGTGGTTTTTGATGTTGACATGCAATAGTCAACGTCAAAATGCTGTTTTCCGCAAGTGGACGCACAAACGGTTTCGAACGTTGTCAATTTACGCTACATGTACTTGTTTATGCGGCACTGTATTCTTACGTTAGTCAAAAACGTGTTCTTGCGTGGATAATCAAATTCTTATTAATTTCAAGGAGTATTGTTTAATCTTTAAGTTCCCTTCATGCAATCAATTATTTCATGGACTAATTCACCTAATAAGAAACCTTATGCAAGCAACACAACATGCACAGGCAAGTGTTACGTAGCAAAACATACTTTAGGAATAAATGTTAAGAACTGAAATACTTCTTAAATGTCTCTACTCGACGCTTTGCGCACTGGTTGAGCTCGAACTATTTTCACAGAAACGTAGCAAGTTCCATCAAATGTAACTGCCCTTCAGTTTGTTTGTCATTTGCAAACGCTCGAATACCGGTTACAAACGTCATTTAGTTATTAGGGTTGAAACATTGTTGGTTGATTTGCAACTTTTCAATATCAAGTTTCGTTGAAAAAATGTTTTTCAATCATACAGCTAAAACTAGCACGGCATACTTACGAGGACAACGTATAAAAGTTATGCAATTTAAGATGCTTCATCCGAAGGTAGGAATGGTTGATTTAGGTCAGGGTTTCTCATACGGGCCCTCGGCCCCTTGGGGGCCACGGAGAGGTTCTCTGGGGGCCACGAGCAGAGGCCTTCACTAGGTATCATTGCCGTGATACTGCATAACCCAAATGTCACGATATATTAAGTATTCGCCAGTTAAACTTAGAAGGTGGCCTGGTTCATGAAAATTTGAAAACCACTGATTTAGGTAAATTGACATATCAATATAAGTTACAGCATTCTTTGATGATGTTGGCCAAATTTATTTGATGAATATAGATGATAAAATAAATAAAGAATGCTATGGAAGATTTTTTGTTTCACAACAGCTCCAATTACAGCTCAAAACTGTTAACCCACAAACGCTGTAAACAATTTCTCAAATTTAAGAAAGTAACAAACCTCAAACGAGAAATAAAAATATGAACCAGAGAACTATCGCGATATTCAACAAACAAAATTCATTTCAGCAAAAAAGTCTTTTAACTGCATTATTATCTTCCCAAAAGTCCGCTTGTATTTGGAACAATATATAGAAAAAATTGCGAGGCTCGAAATTTTAAAACTGCGTTGATGAGCGCGTTGTGAGCGCTTGCAGCGGAAAATGTTGTTGATCGTCACAAACGCGCGAGATCCTTACCAATTTCCTCGTTATCAGTTTGATTGCAACAAACAAAATTTAAGTGACTTCAAACGAGGATGAAGTGCGAGAAATTATGATAGATGGAATGAGGCTTTTGTTATCCTGAATCAGAATTGTTTAAGTTAGTTTTTTAAGTTTGAATTTAGGAACGGTTTTGCAAATTTTCAGATAACACAAATTTTAGCTGTGTCCAGAGGTATATCGTGCCCATAAGAGGCCTGGGTCCTGTCACCCGAAATTTGTGGAACTGTTTCAAAAATGTTAGAGAACAGAGTCATCCACTACCTTTAAGAGTGCTGTAATTGTGCATACATAACCACAGGCGTAGCCAATTGGGATCATGTCCCCCCAAATTTTAACATAGCTTATCTAGTCATTTTGTGCTTTGAGAGGCGGTATCCCAAACAAAATACTGTTGGTCGCCTAAAATCAAACATTTTGTTCCCCTGAAATTTTGGGCTGGCTACGTCACTGTACAAAACTTCATACAACGCTGTAGTCCGTCGGTTTGACCCGTATTTTTTGGTCCATTTCCACATGCTCCTTCGATTTTCTTGAAGTTTATGACGCTGCTCATTGCAGAGATTACTTCACCACTTCGCACATTTCGATGTTTTATGTCTTCACTTGTCGCAATCCGCTAATAAACAATGCTTTGTCGTCTGCTGATGCTGAGCAGACTCACACTTTTGAGCATGTAGAATGTAGATGAATGGAGCTGCAAGCCAACAGACGCGTCGCCAGGTTTCGGTTGGTGGGGTACAATAAGATCAACTGATGTGTGGCCAGTGTCACGTGCTCCCTCTGGCGACGGCCCTTCAAAAATACTGTGAAATCTTAGCAGTCAGACAAGCAATGTTTGAGCTTCTATACGTCGGTTATAATGACATATCTAAGGATGGACTGAAACCTTTTTCATCAACAATATTCATCAATTCTCAACTTTCCAATTAAATTTGGTTGTAACGTCTCACAAACGTCGTTTAAATTTAATTAATAATATTTAAAAAATTAAATATCTCTGACAATAAATTCACTAGTTTTCCGAGTATTGAATCTCAGACGATTTTCAAAGTTGTGACTTGCTTCCACGTTGGCATTGTAAACCAATTCCTGGTGGATTTTTTCACTGACGTCACCAATGCATTACAACTAGAAAAAGACGTTGAAAGCAAGACCAACACCTTCTTGGTGTATGCATATCAGGGCAGTAGAAGTTCATTTTTATCTCTATTCTGAAAGCTCATGAACGTTTGCTGAAGTAGCAAATATCTTGATTTGCAAAGCGTTTTTCGATTTCAGTACTTTGTGTGAACAAAGTAATGGCACGATTCTCGTTTTAACAACATAGACGTGCACTTTTTAACACGAGAATTGTCAAAGTAGACAAGTGCTTTAATACGGCTCTCCCTGTTAATGCAATAGCATGCTGCATGCAAAGCACAAAGCCACTTCTATCACCAGCCATTCTGGGCGCAATCAGCACATGTTGGATGAGGAAACGTCATTGTCACAAAGCGGCGGCACTTCTGGAACTTGCAAGTGGTGTCGAAAAGTATTTTAGACCCAACGTACTGCAGCTGAACGCAGCAGGGCTCACCCCAAGTAAGACCAGCTAACTGAACACTTGGTCTATAAGAACAAGGCTCTCATCAACATCCACCAGTAGATACACTGCAAAACAGAAGAAAAGTAATACCAAAAATTAACATAGCTGACTCAATCCTGAGCAGGAAGTACGGCCTGGCGACGTTTGTTCATGAGCAGCTGACGTGGTGGACACTGTTTGAACAGACTACAGTAGACTCGTAGATTGAGTCATTGTGTGTAGATGTTTGAAGGCTATTCCATCATCAACGTCTGCAAACCGCCTCCCTCGTGACTTCTACCAATAGCTATACCAATGTTTCTACACCCTAGTTTGTACGCTGACAACTTTAACTTCCAGTAATTGGGGTTACAGCACAACATCTGCTGACGGAGAGGGTCTGGCCGGCTGGGTAACGGCAAACAACTTCACGTTGTTGCATAACGCAAAAAGTGCTACCACCTTTTCTCGTAGATAGAACTATGTTACAAAATTACAAATTCATACCTGAGCATTTCGAGTGTCGACCATAATAATCGGGTGCCGGAAAGATGTGTTCAATAACCAGCGATCTCAAAATCGACCTTCGCTCATAACATCTCCCTACAGCTGGTGATGCTGGCTCACAGCGAACCGGTAAAGCGATGGAACTTTCGCAAGTCAGACTAATCTTCAATTTTTGTAATCTTGAGTTTTGAGCTTAGCAACAGTGCGTAATTTTTTCTTTTGTCTCATATGTCGACTTTTGCGCAGGATTGAAGATGTGTAACACACGAAACTAGTTTCCTTACACAATAAATTGCGATGGATTCGCTTGGTGTGGGTCACTGTTGTGGCTTTACAAATAATGCTGGAATCACTTTCGTCTCCTCATACATGAGTCCATAAAAACTGTCACCTCCAGACGCCACCAAGGTTGCGGAGTAGTACGCACCAGGAAATGTGTAAGAGACTAATACCTGCTGTGGCCGATAAAAAACTACGTGCCATGCTGGTTTCGGAGTGTGAGAAAATGCACAAGCAGGGCCGGATTAAGGGGGATACAACGGGGGCAATTGCCTCGGCCCGCCGCTGCAAGGGGATCCCCGTGATGAAATTTATTTGTTTCAAAGAATATACTCGTTTGAAATTTTTTCAGGAATCTGAAAACATAGCTGACTTATAGGTTATTCAGTAGCGATTACTGAAACTGACAAGACAGTCAAACTTGTAGAGGAATCAGTTGCGGTCCCCAACAGCAATGACATATTAATGAGGGCCGCACATTGAATGGCTTACTTTGACCTTAGCAAACTAAACTTCGCTCAAGCTAATGTACTGAAAGCGTTGGAATCCTAACTGCAATGGTAACAGACATGATAAAATGGCACTGAGGACAAACTACATCAAAAATGTCAAAGTAAAGATTATCAAAATAATGACAGGTTGTCAGTAGTAGTTACTTCTATTACAGTGCAAACCTAAACTGGGCCGCACAAAACCTTCGACTGGGCCGCATGCGGCCCGCCGGCCGCGGGTTGGACATTGCTGCTATAAGTATTTTCGGTTTGGTTAAATGCAAATTTATTTGATTTCGCTGGTAACGTTTTCCAAATAATCGTTCTTTTGGCATGGGTATGCGGGTGACTCTCTACTGGTTCATCACGCCTATTGCACAAATGTCACGAAAACGTTACTGTTTGCTTGCTAACACTAGTGGTTCCTGACTGCTGTGTAGTGTCAACCAGTGTTGCTACTGGTGCCAATCTCGTTAACATCAGATTGGTGCCTTTTTCAACATCACATATAACATCAAATTTTTAAGCTACAATTTCGTATAAGCTAAATGCTTCTATTAACAAACCTAACAACGCCCGATTACCCACGTTGAATCCGAAACAGAGCGAAATATCGCCATTAAATGGAGAAGTTCTTGGTAATTTACGTAAAATGTTAGTCTCAACGAAACGAAGAGAGCTTTAGTTTGAAACGACAACCAAACACACATTAGGGTGAGAGATTGATGAAAGGAAACTAAAAATCATGAATCTAACCTATTTTCGTCCTAAAACGAGAGGAAATGTGGAAAACAAAAACAACAACCCAATCAACATCAGATTTGTCGCCAAAACATC
>JGI24022J15233_10004718_pt1 | contig 14174 bp, 11 predicted proteins | sample Ectturendosymbi2_FD_15233 | JGI IMG/M metagenome (IMG submission 15233) | reverse complement strand
ATCAACAAAATTTGAAAAGACACCAACTAATTAAATGTTTGTTTTACTTTGCAGAATAAAAATAATAACGCGGTGCATTCACTGAAAAACTTGCAACAATTACTTTTGTCAAAGCTTACTTCGATCCAGACACTTACCAGTATTTTGGCCCTTATATGATTGTGTATTGTATGTTTCTTGAAACAGATAAAAACTCAAAAACTATGCAACCATTTCCATGGGCGTCGGAAGAGGAGGGCAGGGAAAAACACTTGGGAGGCAGTGACGTCAGATTGTTCGACTGCATAAAACTGTGATCGGACTTTGTACTCATTGGCTGCTTTTCAAAGAACCTAAAATGATCTCGTTAAATCATTGGATTTTGGGCGGTTTTTTTTTTTATGCGGATTTCGTGTTTTCAGTCTGCCACAAAGGAAGGGCTACTATAAAAATTTCAAAGGATGAAACGTAAAATGAAAATCTTAAAGTTGAATATGTTTTTATGCATTGTCTGCGATAAAAAGAGAAGTCGTTTTCGGATTCCACAGATGTTGCTATCAAGAAGCAATCTTTTTCACAGTTTCAATTTTTGAAAACCATTTGAAATGTAAATCTCCTATAACACAGTTCAATTTTACAAATTTTAATATTTTTCTAGTAAAAATACGCTGATGCTTGAAGATTGTGCACTGATCCCTCCACGTAATGCATGCAGCAATTCTCATGAAGTAACCAAAGAGATGACAAAGGAAAATTTAAAGTATCACGTTCCCAATCTGCAATTATGACAGTCTTGCATGCAGTGTCGGTGCTTTCTTCGAATGTGTAGCTCGCTCCTAAAGTCAGTTTGCTGTGTTGCTGTGCCCACGGAGTAAACCTGAAGATATTCTGTCATTGCAACATAATCATGTAAACAAGAATGCATAGGATGCGTCTTTTATCTGAGTTGTTCCAGAACTTGGTGGGTTCATCAGGAAAATTTCTAGTTGTGTGTGGGAAGCTTCTTGCTGAGGAGAAAATGCTTTCATTGCTTGAGATCATTTATACTGATTGTTACTCGGATAGAGGTTTCTAAGCGGAGCACTGCCATTTATAATTGCTGTTCTAGCAGAATTCTAAATTGATAAGAAACATCCGTGTCCATGGTCTAACCAATTGACAAAAGTGATGATACTAGCAACCTGTTCATTGATGGCCGAATGAAACGATGGTCATGAATGTTGGATCATGACCAAAAGAGTTTAAATTCTCCNACGTAGAAACCAGCGGANTCATGTCATTTGTCACTGTGTGAGGAAACTTTCATCTTTCTGCTTCACTCCGTAATCGCGTGCGTCATCCGAGGTAATCTTCACTTCTTTCNTTTAGACATTGTAGTCTACTTATTTCTTCGAACAAAATAGATTTAAAAGTTGATGAAGGATANAAGCGATGTACCACGATTGAAACCTCGTCCCATGGAAGTGGGTTTTACGAAGACTTTTGTAATAAAGTTAAAAAGGCTGTCAGCTGTAATAAAGTGATTAACGTCCAAACGTTCCGCAGAGCTACTGCCGTCTTTAGTGTAGTGCAAATTTGTCTAAAAGTAAGCTCTTACCCGACTGGTGAAAAAATGAACAAAAACTAACAATATTTCACAATAAAACTCTTGGAAAGACTGCTATTCAGCTAATCCGAAAATATAAACAAATGTAGGGGAATTTCAAAAATGATTGCAAAGATGTATACAAACCCATCCACACTGCTTATTGACACAAACAGAAAACGAAATAAAATAATGATTGATTGTTACAGTAGCCATGAATGAATACTTTTTATCTTGTTTTAGCCGATTTTGCAGTTTTATCAGTGAACTGAAACTTGCTGTTTTCGCTTATGAAACGAAAAACAAAGTGTTAACATTCAGGGATGACCAAAGTTGTTCTCTTTAGCATCATTCCTTATTAGATAGGTTTGAATTTGGAAACAGCTGACGAATATTTTAATTTGTTCTTACTCTAGCAAGCACTGGCTACGAAGCACCTGAAGAAATTCTTGGTAGTTTTTGCATTTCTATTTGCTTTGAGTGGTCGTTATTGTAAAGACTTAAGTGCACTCTGGTATTTTATCGGAGATAATGCTTGCTGAAGAACGCATTCTCACGGCTCTTAAAATTTTTGGAAAATAGTTGGAAATAGCTACGAAGAAGTATGCGGTTTCTTTTGAAGTTTTAAGGTATAAGTAATGTGCTCTTCTCTTTGTATCAAAAAAATACAACCAAACTGAAGTTCAACAAGTAGGTCAGTTTTCAGAATATTCCATGTTGTAAGTTGCTTTAAAGCTATGCAGCTTCTGAATGACAGTCGCGCGACTCAAATCGCCAGTCTGTAAAGTTTTTGCAGCTTGCGTCAAAGTCCGTAAAAGAAAACCGATTAAAACGTACATGTAAGTCGAGCCCATTGGTTGCGAGTTGAACAACGCTCTTGCATTCTTTGGTACTGAAAGGTTACGAACGGCGAACCTCTTCCAAAAATGTGTGTGATGTTAGCGTACATTCCATATCTGAACGATCTTTATGCTATATCTGACGAATCCTGTATCAGAAAGATCTTTAATTTATCGCTTGAAAAAATGAATGCTAATTAAGTTTCTGAAATGTTCACTTTACGAAAACATAATTCTACTACTGCAACGCAATCACTGGATACTCGAAAATATTTTTCATTCCGACTAAACAGAACAACTTCAGTTTCACAAAGACATAGAAAATTGCGTCCGTCGACGTCAGCAACATCTTGGGTTGGCCCCATATGCTGAACTAGAGCTCAAACCCAACGGTAGGATTCTTAAAACATACAGTTATTTCAAATTACGAAGATTGAATACATACATAATTCCTTTACACAAAGAACTACTGGGAAACACCCCGCTCAGTCTCTGATAAACTTACATAAAACAATTGGAAATTCTCTGTCGGAAGCACTGTGACCACTGCAATTTTTTCTGAAAATCTGGAAAATGCCGTTTCAACATTTGGACGCAAAACTCTCGCAATATTGGCGTTGAACTACCAAAGCGAAATCGATTTATTTCTGGTTTCGAAGCACTCAACAAAATAGATATTTTCCAGCATTTAGGTATTCTCAGGTGTTGCAGAACAAAGGCATCGTCAAACTGTTTAATGTGATCGGGGATTAAATCGCCCAATTTCAGTATCGACAGTTGAATGCTTAGATCGGCCAATTTCAGTATCGACAGTTGAATGCTTTTGAAAATTTCAAACACCACAGAAGGCCTATTTGAGCAAACCTGTTCCGTTTATGCACGGCCACTGTGAAGTTATCGCACTATTTCTTATAAACATCACCTACAACATAACAGAGCTATAAATTGCAAACAATATTAAGTCAATTGCAATCACATTGTAAACACTCGAAATTCTGTCTTTGTTGCAGCAGTTGACTATTTTGCTGATACTGATGGTTTAAAAATCGATTTTGTATTTATATTAAAAGAAAGTAAGCTTACGTTAAACCCTCGTCCTTCCCTCAGCATTGATGGCAGGCTCTTGAAAATATAGGCGAATGTGAACAGCCGTAAAATCATATGCGTTGTGTCGGTTGCAATGCGGTTAAAAAGTGGATTGGCAAGTTTAAGCACCTGATGGCCGTTGTTCACTCTGTATCCAGTCGCTTCTATTGGAAGCATTAGCATTCAGGAAAGTGCATAGAGCGCCCCAATGCATGTAATGATAAAGTGAGAGAACAACTGAAGCGAATTTAGACCCTTGATTACGTTTGGTAAGCTCTTAGTGTTGTAAGCTATGCATCCTCTGATTTTATGCAACCATTTTCATTTCCTGTTTAATCTTCTTTTTACATTGGATTTCAAAAAACAAAATCTAACGAATTTCCTGCATGGCTTCTTCAAACTCGCATTTCACAAACGGGATATTTGTCGCAACCACAAGTCCAACACGAAAATAACAGCATCATCTGCAGTCTAACTTTTGTGAACAAGAACATACAATATTCGTGGTCACAGAAACAGAAGCAAGTTCGACATAGATTGCATGACAGAGAAACAGAAAACTATGCATAGCAATGCCATGCCAAGTAGATACACGGTAACAACACACCTCAACCAAATGTCCTATTACGGCTTCCAAATATGTTTGATTGTTAACAGCACCAGCGTGTTCATGCTAGGTTTTAGTGAACTGAATGAACTATATCAGTTACCTTAATCAAATTTCCTGATATTTCTTTTGTTATTCGATGGTTATGGTCGAATAGTATATGGGCGTTGCATAATTTTAATACGCACGATTGTATTACATATCCAAGAAAAGCTGATTTTTTGGGCTGAATTTATTGAAAGTTGACCAAACATTGTACAACAAACAAACAGAAAACTATGTAAAGCAATGCAATTTAGTTGTGTGTTAGCAACATCGTCTAGCGGCATTGCTCACACGCACTTATGGAACCGAAGGCTGAAAATCTGACGAGATGTGTATCATCCAGTTGCACGCATGCGTTATCACGAGCGCTCTGAACGCTTGTCAAACAACTTTCACGTTGTTTGGAGATCATTCAAAAATTCTTACATCATCTCACTTTTGGGCAACCCATACACCAAAGATTCAGGTACATACCCACATAGAAATTCATTGCATAAAACACTTTCAATCTTACATCCTCTTTAGATAAGTAAAATTTTCTTAGACTTGTCAAGCGTAATTAACCTAAGAGCTTGACGATTGAATTGCGAAAGGATCGCGATATCAGACAATCTTAAGAAAGCAGGTGTGTCTTTGTAAGTCGAAACTTGTTCGTTGGAACAGAACCAACGATTGGGAAAGTCCATGTCATGCGGATCATCCCTAAGGGGAAATGCCAGCCTCGACCGGTCTAACGACGTGGTTTCCAGAAACAAACTACGGGTACAACACGAGACTGGTACCGAGCCTGAATTTAAGCGAAAATGAAAAAATGGTGTAAAGTTGAATCCCAATCGTGTCCGTTTGAAACGCTCAAAAAGCATAAATAGCAAGCTGCGTTGATCGGCAACCATACTCAGTCCCCAGAAGTCGAGTGATCAACAACACCTCTTGCTGAAGACGGTCCAACAACTGCAGCTAAAATGAAGATTGCAACTTTTCTTGCTATGTTTGTCGCGCTTGTATGCGCAGTCAATGTCGCCAACGCTTATTCAGACAACAGTTACGGATACGGAGGCTATGGAGGATATGGAGGATATGGAGGCTACGCGGGTTATGGAGGCTACGGAGGTTATGGAGGTTATGGAGGCTACGGAGGAAAAGGGGGTTACGGAGGCTACGGAGGAAAAGGGGGTTACGGAGGCTACGGAGGCTACCTACCCTACAAAGGCTACGGAGGCTACGGATCTTTCGGAGGCGGTTACGGAGGATACGGAGGTTATGGAGGATATGGGAGCTACGGAAACTACTACGGCAATTATTATCCATATGGATCTAGTAAAAAATATTAACGTAAGTAAAGTTTGTTATGGCAAGCAAACAGTGATTTTGGATTAGAAGGGCNCAAGTTGTTTGTATCACCGGTGCTTTTCACCGCATCTCGGTGAAGTCACGTTTTCAAATATAAATATTTTTGTAAACNCAACCTACTTTAATTTGCACACCAAATATTTTGATGCAAAGCGTTAAGGTGTTACTGTAAAACTTCGCAAAAATTGGAAGCTTTGCATTCCACTTCGACAGACAGGTCTGTCTAAAACTTACAAAGCTGTTACCAAAAGCGAAACGATTTTTTATCTTAGTAAAGCACGTATTCGAATTACTTATTTTGATTCATTTTGACAAAACAACCATTGCAATGCCTTTAGTAAGTTTCTTTTTACCTCTTTCGCCGTACGGAAAAATGTTGTGGATTGTTGTGGATTCACAGTGAAAGCACATAATGATGTGTTGAGTCCTCACACAAGTTATTTTGCATAACGTTTTGAATAAGCAGGGATCTTGTTGACACCTAAATGGGTCAACTGTGTAAAACTGCCACATTATGCATCCCATCATCAAATACTTTTTTGGTTTGCAAAGAAGTTACAAGAGGGGCAAAGAATAACACAAGGAAAATTGTTACCTTTAGCACCAAATGAACTAAACCTGTGGTCACATGTATGAGATGAACGTTGGTGATGGTCATGAGTGGAAAAGGCTTGTAAAATGTGATGCTTTTGCAAAGTGCAGTTATGCAAAAAACGTTACGATTTTCTTATACGTACATTTTGATTTGGCCTACTTTTTCAGAAACAAGGATTTTTTGGTTTTACGTTTCAGACGTAGTAAAAAACAATTACAAATGTTTGACAACGCAGACCTCATAAACTACAATTTTAATATTGTTAACCTTATAGCAACTCAGCACAATCTGCGGTAAAATGTTTTGAGTGCACACTGCTCAACGCAAAAATTTGTAACTACAAAATTTGTTCTACTGCAGTAGTTTTTACAAATTACTCTCATATAAATTGTTATAGAAAAGTGCTAGAAATTCCACAAATGTAATATACTAAAAACAATTGTTCATCCAAAGTATTGTACTTGAAATTTGTGAATATAAAATAAAGCTTAATTTTTTTTGTTTTTTCATTACATTGCAACTACAGAAATTACAAGAGTAAGAAAAACGGAAAATATTTATTGTTAGTTGAATGCATTCTATTTCCTTCTGTGAATTATTTTCTAGGATTGGAAAAATATTAGCAAAAAGTGCATACGACAAAACACAAAATGGTATTTGAATATTGTTTTGTGCATCGTAAAAATTTGAATTTTTAGCAAATACAATATATTTCAGGCTACGCAAAGCAAAGTGGACAGAAAACGTCTTTGGAACATCTCTCCAAACATGGATTTTTCTGTCATTTTTCGTGTGTATGTGCTTTTAATACCCGTTTGTATTTCTTTCTAAATAAAATTTCGTGACGACAAATTTCGCATGTGTGTTTGCATTCGAAACGGTTTTGTAAAAATGATTTTAAGGCAAAAACAATTTAGTGCATAATAACGTGTTGTATTCTAAAATTTACACCAGTTTGGTTCCTAAAATAATGTAGTTTCCACATTTGAACTATTTAAATACATAGCAAGTAGCTTCTTTTTAATCAAATCCTCGCATATGTTGAAAAGTGAATAGATTCAACGTGGAGCTTCCAGCCACATAATGCATCGAAAAATTTTTTTTAAAAACAGAGTACGAAGAAAGGTTGATGTACAGCACTGTATGTTTGGGTTGATCTGTTGAGCAGCTTTCTGTGTTTGATACAGGTGTACGCTCTAAACTTAAGTGCACTGTACCAAAATCCAAATTCGTGGAAGAAATTAGTGACAGCATGAGAATGGTTAAAAACAACGGATCAATGATCGTTTTTTTATACGTTAATGCACACGTTGGGAACGACGCCAGGGTGTGGAGGGGGTGGTCGGCCAACATGATATGCTGACTTTGATGATGACAGAAGACTCCTGCTGCAACTGTACTGTAACAACAGACGGCGCATCATGAATCATTTCTTCCAACACAGAGGTGTGCCCAAGTACACCTGGTCCAAAGAGGGTCAACGGTCAATAACAGATATCTGTTTCAGCTGACTTGTTCCGTTCAGTGTTGGACGTTCGTGTCACAAGGGGTGCAGAACAGTCGATAAATCACCACCTGATGGTCTGCAACTTGCATCTGGAAAATCCGCCACGGTCTACACAATAGAGATGGCACGGGCCAGCATATTGCAGCCCGGCCCGCCCGGAGCTAACAAGAAACCGCCCGGCCCAGCCCGTTTATACTAAACTACAACTTACTTTCTTTCCCGGAGCGGCCTGTGGCCGGTTATACAAAGTAACCTCAAATACAAAGTAACAATAAGTTTTTAGTTCATTGTTCTTTGGACACTAAACCCATGTAGTCTTAAGATAGTGGCTATAGGTCCGCCAGTGGACCTTCACTTTTGAAAACTTATTCGTCCGTCACCTGTAACGTGACCCTAATGCATGACAAGAGTGCACTAGGCAGCACTACACTTGCTAGTAACGTACTAAACCTAAACCAGGGGTCACCAACATGGTGCCCACGGGCATCAGGTCGCCCGTAGGGACCACGTGGGTCGCCCACGGGCCTGGTCTAACAATAGCATAAACACGATCAGTGTCTTCACATTGACAAACATCTTTAATTTTTATTATTAATGATAACATAATATGAAGACAGTTGTGCAAATTTTTATTTGAAAATTCGGTGTTTTAAACTGGTAGCCCTTCGCATGAATTTGTACCAAGAATTAGCTGCGAGTTTTGAAAAGTTTACTGACCCCTGCCCTAAATCCTAACCTAAGCCTAACCCCTCGTCCCTAAACCAAGGGTTCACAAACTGAAACTGGGGTACACGTACCCCTAGGGATAAACTTTCCTATCTGAAAGGGTACATTTAAGGTTAGCAATAGAACAGAAAAATTATGTTTACATATAATTCATTTCGAATTAGTCGTATTTATACATAGGTCTACGTCAGTGAACATTTTCAAAATCAATGTATGCTTATATTGGTGAATATATTTTGTGTGATTTTCCTTAGACTTTTTGTCATAAGAAATTTTAGAGGTACATGTTCATATAACGAAATGCTGAAGGGGTACATTGCCAGAGAAAGTATGAGAATACTTGTCTTAAACCTAAACCTCGGCGACCGACTATAAATGAAAGTGTCTGTTGCTTTGGTTGATTCATAACATGGTTCGCTGATTTGCATGGAAACAAGTGAAACAGAACGTTGGCATAATGGTAAAATGGAAAGAACAGCAGCAAAAAAGTTCGTTGTAAGGTTTTGAAACTTTGTAAAAAACAACAATCTTCGGCGAACAGACGGCCCGGAAAGACGTCACCACTAAAAAAATTGTTAGCGGAATGTTTCAAAACCTTTAGCGGACGGCCCGAAGACTGGACCGTTAGTGGCCCGTGCCATCTCTACCACACAAACGTGCAGGACCAGGAGATGATAACGAATGAAGTGAGAATCCCTGGCGGACAAAGATGTAAGAAGGACCTTGCAAGTTGCAGACCACCAGGTGGTGATTTGCAGACAGCGTATCGTCCTTGTTGCGAGAACTCCCGAAAATGCGCAACGGTCTCAAGGTGGAATGGCGTTTGTACACAGCAGCTGCATCTGCTGCTCGGGTATGCAGGCGGGAACGACTCGCTTTGGCGCATAGTGACAAAGAATTAATCCCTTTTTTGAAACAAGAAGGTGAAAGATGCTATTCAAGCAAAAAAGTAGCCTGTACAAGCAGAGCCGTATCAGCCGCACTCCGTACCCCCAGTTGGAGGGGCCCACGATGTCACAGGGGGCCCAAAATTCAGTCCTGTCACTACTTAGACCCCCAGAGAAAGCTTCGATCCCCAAATTGCAATAAGAATCACTAGAAATCAGTGACGTTAGGGGCCCTTTGAAAGAAAAGGGCTTATGCATTACAGTTACTTTGGGCCCCTTTGACAGCAAGGTATTTACACATTACAACTGCTGTTGGGGTCCCTTTTGAAGGAAAGTAGCCTAGTTATACATTACAGTTGCTGTTATGCCCCTTTGAAAGCAAGGTGCTTTACACATAACAGTTGCAAAGGGGGCCCGAGACAAGTGCCTCGCTTGCCTTCCCTTAAACACATCACTGTATATAACCCTGACAATGATCTTAGATAAGAATATGAAACCGATTGAACACGTTCTGCTTCATCCGATATCCGTACTTTCTCAACTGATTTGCGCATGTACACACAGTAATGTACAGTTATCTTCGTATTATTGCACACATTGAAGTTGCAAATGAGTTTATGACTTCAAAAAACAGATTTCACCCGATGTTTCATAACCAAACCTAGACACACAGGTCGACTAAAAAACAGATCTGGGTGGGAAAAACCCTCAGTGGGAGCCCTGGTCACATGCGCCAAAACGCCTACTGCCGTAACTTGAAGTGAACATTTAAAGACTAAGAGTACAACAATCCGCCAGCACGTTTCGCAACCTGCCTCTGCAAGCAAAGGATCAACAGATCAGACATGAGCGAACTGCGCACTTGCGCTAAGCCAGTCGTTCTTAACCTGGGGTAAATTTACCCCTGGAGGTAAATTTCAACTTCCAAGCGGGTAAATTTACTGAACCATAAATTGCAGCAAATGTGAATTTATATAAATCATTATAAATTGTAAAAGTTCTTTTATTTTGTATTTCTAATAAATGAGCACCATTGAGTGTATTGGGGGTAAATCTTGTGATCTTGTTTGATAAATGGGTAAGATATGTATAGAGGTTTAAGAATCACTGCGCTAAGCGTTTCGGGGCCCTCGCGGTCACGACTTTTCCCTGATGGGCCTCGCCTTCATTTATCCGGCCCTGCCTACATGCCTGGTTGTATGTCCAGAAGTCAGACTTCCACTTGATGAACGCGTTTTGTGTAGTGATTGTTGTAAAAATTGTAGAGTACTATGTCTAGGCCAGGTAGACTTATCTAATTTTTGTACTGCATAGCAACAAGATACCGTTGGTGCTTACGACCAAAGTTACAGATTTGCGCAACCTGCAGTTCAGACGACCAGGTGGAGTTAATTGTATTGTTAGAAGAGCCTATTTGGGGGGTTGCCCCAAAACAGAGTAGTGTAATGGCGCTAGGCCATTACATGCGAGAAAATCGGCTAAGTCTAAGGGTACTTCCCCGGCGAGGAAAGCACCTGAGAAAGAGATGCGAGATGCCGCCGCGCAAGCATGCGAGAGAAAGTGCCTAAAGGACGAACGCCGGAAACAATACAAAGCACCTAAGTCTGCAAAGACTAGGGAAGCGCTTGTTTAGTCTAACCAGCAAGGCGTTGCTTTGCTTTGGCTATTGATACTCCCTGCGAGAATCATGACGGTTCGATTCTCAAATACAAGTGGAACTAGCGGGCAAGTTCTTCAGGAGTGCAATTAGTGGATTATGGATGTTAACCTTTGCGTCTACGTAGGTCTTAGTCAATTTTTGTCAACATTTAAAGGCGATTGAGATACAAAATGTTATGAATCCAAAATGTGCCATGCACTAGGAGATTAACAGTCCAAACATCAGCAAGGTTTATACATGCGTACTTCGACCAGCAAAAAGCCCAATACGCACGCTTTATTAGCGTATATCACTTAAGCTCATGGTAAAGTTTATCAATTTGCGTTCATGAAAGAAAACGTTCATCGCGGCGCACATGCTTTGACCGGCCTTATATTTGCTCTTTCTTTAATAGTGCTTTTATAACTGAACGATAGGATTAATTCTGATGTCCTGCAACGTTTTTGTATTTGCATTTCATTACGACATCTTCAAATAACCGCCGTCAATTAACGACACTGACTGACGACCCAATTCCTTTTGTTAAGCTCGTTCAAAAATTTAAGTTGGAAACTACGAGCCTACTGTGGGTATTTTCTGGAAAATGTGTATAATTAATTTGCACAAGCTGCAAATGCTGTTCATGTTGTGAAATAAAAATAAATTTTCAGAATTTCTAGCCCTCCTGCACAAACATGAAGGCCCCCAATGGAAAACTTTCTGGCGGCGGTTCTGCCCAGGCCCGCAGACACGGGGGTATTCGGGAGCAGTTACTCCCAAATATTTTTTGTGCCCCAAAATTTTGTTATGTTCAGAAAAATTTGTTTTAAACATATGATAAGAACAAAATCTTTCTCCCTAAAAATGTATTTTGCACCCCTAAACTTTAAAACCTGGCTGCAAGCCTGGTTCTGTCAAAATTATGTCTGCAATAAGGATATTTTGTTTTGAAGGCCATTCGACCTCGAGATGTAGCAGAAGGTCGAAAAATTTTTTTTATAAATCTCCATTAGGGGGGCCCCTGTAAGCATTTGGGGGGGCAGAGTTGGGCTGCTAGGCACTGTGTACAAGGCATAACTTCAGAGCAAAGCTGACTCTTCTTTACATTAGCAGTGTGCTGAGGCGCAAAGCTGCAAAAGTTCAAAATGCAATCTTGGCAGAATTTTAGTAATAAACTGGATTCCAATTACTGGCAAGACAACAAAGTGTTCTGGTAAACCATTCGCCGTCTTCGCGGAAAACGACCTCGTACTGCCAGATTCAAAAATGTTACTACCTCTTTTTGCTTAGCTAAATTACGAAGTTAAATTGATGATTTGAAAAACTTGGAGTATTTAATTCCCGAACAACAGAAAACTCCTTGATCATTTCATCATGCTTTTTGAAACTATCAAACAATATATATCACACAAAATTGAAAATTTCCTTAAGCAAATTCCAAAACACATCTAACCAATTGATCACTCACTCAATCTCACGAAAATAAGTTTTCTACTTCCATGGTATTTTAGGAGGTTCACATAATCTGGCCTAAATCAATCTGTGAGAACTTTCTCTTGTTGTTGTCGTTCCCAATCTGAGGTACGCGTACCACTGTGATTCGCGAAAGACTTCAAGGTGGGCGCGAGCAGGCCTACCTTCCGTTTCCCTTCACAAAAAGCTGTAATCACAGCTTTTATGTTTACACAGGAGCAGCACCAAGCGACGCCTGACGTTCGACAGAGGAAAACACTTGAAAGGGCAAGCCCTTTCTTGCTGTATTGCTTACTTGTTTATTTTTGATTTACATATTGTTTTACACAACTTCACTAAACAAACAAACATAGCGGAAAACAAAGCTAAATCGTTCGGCACCTTACTCATTCTTGAAGGAAATCGGCCTGGCCTGGCAGCGGAAGTGCTAATTCTGAATCCCATGAAGTTAACCATTTTTCGAAAAAAGAGTCACTTCAACCAAACCTACTTTGAGCACCATGAGAGGTTCAAAACAGCTTTTTTGTGTTAACACCGCCAAAGTTTTGTGTGAACACCACTAAATTTCGTTTCTTTGTGTTTGTCGTAGAATGCTATCAGCGTGTAAAAGAATTGGTAACGCAATAGCTTCTGCTTCTGGCCCCCAGCGCTAAATCAGCCAAACCAGTTTTCATAAAACTTGCCACTCAAAACTCTTCTAAACATATTCAAACACATTTATAAGTTCTAAGTAGCTATATTCTTGTGAACATCATCAAATTTAACTTCCATTTGAATTAGCTCACTGGAACCATTTGGTTCAAATCTGTCGTTTTTTGACACATTCATTTTTGTCCTTTTGTTTTTCAGAACGCTAACGAGGCGCAAAAGAAAAGCGAAACCAGCACAAGCTCAGATTCTGTTCTCAAATCATCTGCGTAACGATACACAGTATCGATTGGCACTGGCACATGTTACACCAGAGATGGGTACAAGTCACGTCATCTCAGTCTCAGTTTGAACCGAATCACAAATCATCAAGTTCGAGTCTTTTCAAACTTTTTCGACCAACCTGGAGTCAAGTCATTGTCCTTGATCAGGTCTATACCAGTCAAGTCAAAGTAATCTTTGAGTCAATGGAATATCAACTGACTGATCTGGCACTTAAAGAAATCATATCTGTTCACCACGTTTTGAATTGAAACAAAATTTGTTGATCAAAACCGATTTTGAGCTTCACAAAAACATTGCACGAACCGATTAGAGTTGTTCAAAGCATAGACAGGCTCAGGTCTAGCTAAATCCGTTTATCAACTGGTCAATCAATAAGTCAAACAATCAATCAGTCAATCAATGCATCATATAATCACTCAGTCGATTAACAAATATATCTTTCTGCCAATCTATTTAGCCTGCTTTGAGATTCCGTTCGCCCTTTATGTTAGACATTTTTATATATTTTTACTTTGTTTCGGCTTGCTGTGTTCAAAGTGCTGAGTTGAAGAATTCTTGTAATTTTGATACAGCAGAAATTAATTTTCTACCATCTGATTTACACGTTTGCATTTTCTGTTGCGCAGTTGTAGAGAAAAAAAGGAACAAAACACGGAAGGAATCACCTGGCTTCCCCTACACCACCAAAAGTAAAATCCACACAAAGCTGGAAAGTCTTTACAAAAATAAAGATCATATACAGTGTTCTTGAAAAAAGAAGATAGAAATCTCTGTGTTAAAAATCTTAGAGACTCTCAAATACGTTTGGTTGCTCGATGTCTCTAGACCAGTGTTTCTCAACCTTTTTAAGATACGGACTATTTTCGGACCAGTATAAATCTTCGCGGACTCAAAATAAACTAAGGCTACGAGAATGATACAAA
>JGI24022J15233_10004716_pt1 | contig 14176 bp, 5 predicted proteins | sample Ectturendosymbi2_FD_15233 | JGI IMG/M metagenome (IMG submission 15233) | reverse complement strand
CCCGGCTATTTATGAAGTGCTCATCGCCACATCGCTCACTCAGCCTACATCGCCTGGGGCTTGTGCGAAGTGTCACTTCCTCAGCAGTGCAGCTTCGGCGTGGAGCGTTAGTTCACGCAGCGAGTGGACTGGTGATAAGGGACGATGATCGACAAGTGACAAAAATGGTCTGTCAAGTTCATTCCGATTGTGCGAAGCGAGCAGCGGTGACAGAGCGACTTCGTTGATAAAGAAGCGGTGTGAATAGTCAAGATGCTTGTCCTGGACATTTACTTATGAACCGTTTGTTCCCAGTGCAGAGCGAGCTGACCAGCTAACCTGTAAACGTAAAAGGATAAATGTTTTACAGAAAATAATGTTTCTGGCTTATGCTGCATGACCTGTAGTCTACAGCACCAGAACCGATAAAATGTCGTAGGTTGTGATGCAGTCAGCTTGGAAGATACTTTACGGTCAACTGCAAGACGTCATTTTCTCCTTGAGCACTGGTGTTTTTGTGCAGCAGCTGTAGTAACTTGTTGACATTCATTGGGCATCCTGTGCTGCTTAGAACGAGAAAAAGGATGTTTCACTGACTTAAACTAAGTCTGAGCAGAAGTATTTAGATCTTTGCATTCACGATCCGATTTCGCGTTTTATCACTCGCTGGTTATACTAAACTAAAGTGAATTAATAAACATCTCGCTCACATGTGCTGTGTTGAGCGGATTCCTTTATCGTAACAGGTTACATATAAAACAAAGATGAAAGCATGCGAAATGTATCTTCAGGAAAGATCGGCTTAACAGCATCTTTAAAGCATGCAAAGAGACTGATAAAATTCGAAATTTAAACTTTAAATACGAACTTAACCGAGACATTTTAAGCAGTCACTTGTTCTTACACATGAGCTAATGCGGCCCACACTTACCTCTAATAAACTGTGTGCAGGCCTCTGGGGTTTGGTGCTATCTGTCAGCGGTGCATATGTGCTTGCCCGAAAAAAAGAAACCAGTAGCAGTTTCGCGTGTGCACAATCAGGGACGCCAGAGAGCGGGCATTGCCCCCCTATTGAAAAGGGGTGCTGCGAGGGCGGAGGAGCCTTTTCATAAAAGTATCATAGGACTTTCATGCTATAAACGTCGACTTGAAACACATTTATTGCAGGTATTCGCGAACCCAGAAAATGCAGAATGGTTTTCCATAATTTCTGTTCACATTTTGTAGGTTAGCATTGTTGCTGAACAGAAACAAGCATAATTAGTAACGTTTCTTTTGTTTTTTATAAGTTTTCATTGCCCTCTGCTCTTTCACTGCCCACCTGATCTAGCGCTGTTCCGGCGTCCCTGTACGCAATTCCTAAGCAAAAGCAACAATGCAAACAATCTATTGTTTAAATTGTTGAGCTCACCGAAGAAAGTTTTGAGGTTTTTGATTGTGTTTTGAAAACAAATCGGGAAAGTGGTCTTCGTATTGTAGAAACTGAACACATTTCTGTGTTGCGTGCGGACTGACAGGGGTTCGCTGTCAAGCTGTTTAGAAGGATAACCAACCTTTATCCAGAGTGAACTAAATCTTTGTATTTGTAGATTCCTATCCCTCTAATGCTTACAGATATGGACTTTCCAGTAGACATGGTTGGCCTTTGCTTTGGCCTACTGCTGAGGGTATCTTGGGGCTCGTTGAAGGTACTTTGTCACGCAAGAACGGTAGAAAAAAGAAACATGCCAAATTTCTATTGATTTGGGGACCCACTGGTGAGTTTGGCTTAGGGCCCACAAGCAGATTCATCCCTGATTGTCATAAAACCAAAGGTGTTTAACTCGATAGCACACTGACAACTGCTGTCGAATAACGATAACGTAGGCAAGGCCGCAGCCAGAAGATATTTTCGGGGGGGGGGAAATGATTGAAACTTGTTTTATTAATAACTAGACATGTTTTTGAAAATTTCGGGGAGGGGCAATTGCCCGTATTCCTCTCTGATTTCGGGACTGTTCCAGGGCCAGAGTGTGTGAAGGTAGTGTCATCTCAGAGAAAATCTCATTCTAAGCAAGAAGTATTATTGAACTGCAGCAAGTTTTGTTTGACTACTATGAGTAAAATTTTCCTCGGATAAATCTGTGTGAATAAATCGAACAAAAATTTATTAGCCGCCTTTACGTCAGGTGCTGACTGGAAATAAATTTTTGATCCATGTTGCGCAGGACGTCGGTGAGCATGGTGTAGATTTAATTCATCGCTGCTAGTAAAGATGTGAATGAAACAAATGATCTCTGCGAAAACAGTCGACTTGTTCTGGAAAGCTTGTACTTTCTTTATTATTTGTAGCAAGTTTACATTTTGTGGTGCAATCAAAGGTAAGTTTGCAGTCATTGAAGATTGTAAGAATGCGCACGTTAATTTAGGATGAAACGTGTGAAGTTAATGTATAGACTACCGGGTAAACGTTAGATGAGTGGGTTATATATGAGCCCGGCAATTGGGTTTGTATATCATGTACATCAATATATTTGGACTTAAAGTTGCTTGTTTTCATGGAGCGCTGTTGAATTCGTAAACAATAATTCTGTTTCATATGTGTTATGGATTTATCTTTACACTTTGTGTACTTGACAAAGCTTTCTTACATACACAGACAAAACATTTGAAGTGTCCAATATAACCTTAGTGCAGAAATCTGCAATCTTCTCGGACTACTAGGCCACTCCAGAGGTTGAAGAAGGCACCATGGGTGTTGGAAATATTTTTTCCAGGGGAGCAATAGTGGATTTTTCCAGAGGTAGCCAAAACGATTTTTGCAGGGGGGGCCAAAAATGGTGAAATTTTTTTTCGTCTCGAAACAAAGAAGACAACCCAATTTTTGGTAAAAATTTAATAAGAAAATGTCAAATTTCAAAATCCAGGGGATTGTCCCTGGACGCCCACCCCTGGACGTCCCTGCCCCTCCTTCCGACGCCCATGGAAGGCAAAATAGGCCAGAAGGTTTCCAAAGATTGGTTATTTTATTTTATGAGTCAGACATGAAATTCATTGAAGACATGCCCGCGGTTGACACTAGTAGCGGAAAGAAGTTTGCCAAAGGAACACATGCAGAATATTATTTTGGACACCGTTCGGGATGATAAGTGCACGGGAAAAGAAAAGATAGAAAGTTTCGTTATACTCGCTTTGCACTCCCTTTGGAGCAGTGGTTCTTAACCTTTCCAATTCCGGGGATCTCTATTCCGGAAAGATATTGGCTTGGGGTTCCTTCGTCTGCGCAACCTAAAAGGAGGTGCATGATGAAAGAGCAAACACTATTGTGATGAGGCGGATGATAGTTGTTTACTTGGGTATTCCTTCTGGTGACCCCCAGATTTTTCACTGGGGACCCCGTTAAGAATCACTGCTTCATTGTGTCAAGAGTGGTTTGCGGGCACCCATCTCCGTTATCTACACCGTAGGCCACGCTACTTTCACAATGAATGACGCTGTGGTGGCAGGCCAATGGTGCCTCCGCGCCTGAAGCAATCAGACGTCGACCCACGCCAAGGGCCAAGTGGGATACAACTGCACTGTAACTTGCATTCAGAACTGAGCAGTGCAAAACCGCATACTAAGTCGCACAGTAAAATGCTGTTGTCGTAGGCGAAGAAATGAGGTGAATACAGAGACAACATCAAAACTCTCTGCCGTAAATTAGTTGGCTTTATTCAAAAATAAAGAAGTTCAGTGCAGTGGTGTAGGAGGTGGGGGTGCAGGCGGTGCAAGCGCACCCCCAAAGGTTTTNATTTTCCGAAAATCCGGGCAAAATCCCTGAAAATCTGGGAAAATATGGCACCCAACGNTGTTTGATTTCAAAAAATGGCGCCAAACGTTTACAGAAAAACACATGAAAAGCTTTTTTGTGGAGGTAATACCAAAAAAAGGTCTTCATGATATTTGTAGGAGAAAATTTGTATGCAATTGTCGCACAAAAACTTATCGGGCCAGTTTGAGGAAATTTGGGCAAAAATCCTTCGCACCCCCAAAATTTGCTTGCTCCTACACCTATAGTTCAGTGAGAAAGCTGGTGTTGCATTTTCCTGGAGATAGTTGCAATGTCAGGTTCCAGTGATGAGGAGTTCAGCAGCAAAATGTCGTTGAGGTGATCTGAGAAATAGGGCTGCGGAGCCGGAGCCCATTTTTTGAGACTAAGTCCTGGTGCAAAAACGCAAAGTGTGACGCTTACGCACTTTTTTGTGGCACAAACAGTCACACTCGACGAGCAGAGGATCAGCCCGTAGTCGGATTTTTTTTAAAGAATTTTTACCCACTCCGACTACTCAAGACCAAACTCCTTCCGACTTCGACCACGCAGGCCTGGTAGTGGTAGCAGTGTTTAGGATTAGTTCAAAATATGTTGGAATAATACGCTCACTTGCTACAAGAAGGACACTAGGAATACGGAAATTGTTAAAGTGTATTAACTATTAACAAAACACAGCCGGAGACATGTTATAAAAAAACACAGCTCCGGAGCTGCAGCCTGAGCCATGCTTACGAAAACAGAAAGCTCCGGAGCCGGTGTCATTTCATTTTTGCAAGAGCTCTGCAGCCCTGCCGAGAAAGCAGCTTGCTTTATAGAGTTCATGTTGGAAATCGTTAAGTGGCAAAATATTTAGAATCCACGCACCCCACAGTGAAAGCAGAACGCCAGCATCACTGAGGACAACGCAACATAAGCCTGTAGCCTACCCGTGACAGCCCGCACAAAATCCGCAGACATCTTTCTGAGAAGTAACATTCGAAGGTCAGGAAATCTATGGAATCTCGGCATTGCATAAACACAGAACTGTAATTGCAACAGAACGGACGCAATAGGAATGAATAGAATAAGGAGACGTTGCTCTTACTTCGACACAGTAGCAAGTACAATTAGGCCGGATGCAATAATAAATACGTAGTAATGCGTTAGGACCGACTGGGACTCACAGCTGGGCCGTATCCGGGCTAAATGCCGGAACTTTTCGAACCCTGCTTAGTGCTTTGCTGACTAAGAAACTTGTCATCCGCTCATATACGTTTGCTAATGAATGGAATCAATGAGCAGTGCGTAAATAATGTTGTGGAACCAAACCTACTCGGTCGGCATTCGATGACAGTTAAGAAAACTGCTAATAGTGAGTTCTAGAAAATTAAGCCATAAACGGGATATGAACTTCGACTTTACATTTCCGCAGCCTTGGGTATTAGATGCGTGGTGGTGATCATAACACAGTGCATTAATTAGCCACACGAAGTGCGTTATGAAACCTCATCCAAATTTCCAGCTGGTGATGACTGAAGCACTCGCAGGCTCCTAAGATCAGGGGCGTACCGAGGTTAGATGGCGCTCGGGGCAAGAAACAAGTTTGGTGATCTCGTGTTCGAACCTAAGGTCTTTTGGGAGCAAATTTACTCTATTGAAGAACGTACTTGCGACATTGATTTTTCGGCGCCAGGGGCATTGTGCCCCCTTCCCCCTCCTTGATACGCCCCTGCCTAAGATAAAATATTTTCTTAATGCTGGAAACAATGTTTATCCCTAAATATGTTTAGTTGTGCATTCGGCCAATTTTCAGCTACAAATATACCGGCCCATGATTGTAACTCATTCTAGTTTTCACACACGTATTTAAAGTGGACTAGCCGGTTGTGTGATATGTTATAAAAACATTTTTGTGACAGTAGATCAACATCCATAAACGACACTCCACATAAGCGCGGAGTTAGTTGGATGTTGGCATTTAAAGAGATTTCGCTACTGTTGTTATCCAATGTAAAATTAATGAAAACAATTGATACGTTTACAAGCACACGTAAACAAATTTTAGTAAGACTGCTGTTAAATTGCTTCTTCGCAGAGGTAGAGACAAGCACATGGTATGTTGGATGCTATGTTCGAAAAGACGGAGATACGAACATTGACACCGTCGTCCCTCTGACACCAAGCACTTGCTCAAAATGGTGCAGTCAAGCCGGGTATGTTTTAAAGGATTATAGTAGAGTGCTTCGGAAATGTGCTGCAGGTTGTGGTTACTGTCAGCTTGCAACCAAGTTTTCGATATGATAAAAATTGTGTCAGAACGAGTACAAAGCAATGTTTTCACGAACTGAAGCACAGCTCAATCGTGGTGACAAGCCACTGCATTATATTATAATGCATTACAACTTGTAATTGATTGCAGCAAATAGAAGCGCACTATGCGCTCTAAAAAGGTTCCATTGGCTTGTGCTTTGTTTTGCTGTGAATTGACCTTTTCGTCGTAGTAACCACCTTGCCCTCCTTCCGTAGTCAGTTAAACATATTTTTGTTTTCCTCCGTGACTGCCATAGTCGTAGCCAGGGGGGGCCTAGGAGGCATGCCCCCCAAAAAATTTTTAGAATATATAGCTATTTTGTGCTTTGAGAAGCGGTATCCCAAATAAAATAGTGTTATTCGCCTAAAATCAAATGTTTTGGCCCCTCAAATTTTTTGCCCCCCCCAAATTTTTGGGCTGGTTACTGCAAAAGTTAATCTGAAATATTTATCTGCAAAGACGTTTGCCTTCAGTTTGAACCCGCAAATGTTTTTTGATTTAGCCTGTATCGGTTTGCAAGCCATTTACATCTTAATGTCATAAAGACGCTTGAAATATGCGTTTATATGTGAAACGTCGTGTACAGTTTTCGCCAATTTTTATGGCAGTTGGATTAACTACCAGACTTGCTAACTGAACCATCAAAGCTATGCGCTTCTCGTTGCGCTTCCAGTTGCTTGTCGAAGCGTGTGAGCGGATACTCTCTAGTCTTTAAAGTCGACAGCGGTTGGCTACGATATTCGTTCATTTGTAGAAAAAACTGTGGCAAGGTGCGGAAAATAACCTATTTTATACCAAGTTCACTGCCCAGACGTAATAGCTTGAGCAAAACATTGTTTTTAACGGTCGACTATAGATTGTTTTGCCCGTTGGTAGTTAAATGAACGTAAAGCAAATTGCAAACTAAACAAACATAGTATCTGCCCTTCGCTTTAGTGTGGCTTTTGATGATTGCTACTCGTACGCCCAAGGCTATTGTTGGTACAACTGGTGTAATGTAAGCCTTCAACCATCAAATCGATCACAATCGTTAGCCTCCGTAATCACGTACTTGCGAACGCTAGAGAAATGATAGGATGCGATGGGTTGTTTAATCGTTAAATATCGAGCTTTTTCGCAAGCAAATAAATAATTAAATGTGTCAAGTACGTCACATGCAAACATTTTCCATTCTTGAAACTGATTTATATTTCGAACATCTCTTGGCTGATTAATGTTCTTTCTACTTTGCTTTTCATCTGGTCTCCTTGTGCGTTGCGTGAAGAGAATAGTAAATTCATTCATTAACACAATACTACTACTAGATTTAACGAAAATTCTCTAAGTTGCAACAAAATAAAAAACATTAGCGTGTGTGCTGTTTATAAACAAGGTTTCAAAAGGTTTCAGGAAAAGTAGTTTGAAGAATGGGACTCTATAGATTTCTCGTCTGCTTCCGGCGTACTTGCAAAAGTTTGTTGCACGGGGTCTTCATCTGCCCTGTGCCATATTTGAGCGTTGATGTCGAACTCGTTTTTTGCCAATGAACGTTAACTTAACAAAATAACATTCAAACCTTTACAGCAAGATTGGACCTTCTTGATAAGGAAGACAAAGCTTGAACAACAGAAATGCGATGCTACGAAAAAACATTTTGAGGGAGGTTTTGATGTATCAGATGGATGTTCAATCATGCAATTGCGCAGAAACAAAACACTGACTGCTGCTGATTTCGTTGAGGCGCAAAATCCCCAGGTCCAGGACCAGACCGAAACCATACGAAAATTTTCATGGCTGCATGTATTTTTCGGGGAACGCAGTAGAACCGACACTAACCGGAGAAAGTGCTGAAGGTCGACGGAAGTCTGTTTCTGACAATCCTATTTGCTTTCATTTTACAATTTAGTGCGAAAAAAGCACTCTGGTGGGATAAAATGATTCAAGTACGGATTTTTGCCTAGCAATCGAATCGCAAAATCGCCAAGTTTTTTAGAACGGGATGAAGCTGTAAATTTAAAGTTCAGGGCTAAGATCAAGCTAAATTTCGAAGTGAAGATGGAGACTGAGGCTTTGCTCCTATAAAAACTGCCTGGAACAAGACGTAAATAACGAGAAGCTGATTTTGGTATGGTTTTAAAAAAAGGTTCTTTCGAGAAGCACCATTAATTGCTGCACTATGTGATCGCCCAAACTAAATTTATGTGTGTTTTCGAGTGCTAATTCTGCATAACAAATTAAGATCTTTGAAAATATAAGTTAACGAAACGCTAGAAGCTACACGTTTCCTTGTACATTTGTAAGTACAACTTGAGTAATAAACCCTGCATAAAATGGAAAACATATTTGTTCCCTTCATGAGTAGCACGCACAGTTTAAGAAGTTTAAGAGTTGAATGAATTTTCTTTTTGCGGTCTTGAAGAGTTTTTTACTTCGTCTTTTTCTCAGAATAAGGGTCTTTGCTTAGCACTTCCCCTCCTGCCTAACGAACTGCAACAAACGACATAACTAAATCTAAATTGACGCTAATGCCCAGACCACAATAACCTAAAAAAGAAGAGATGGACAGAAGACCATGAATTTTCTCACCACCTCTAAGTGCGTATCAAGCACTTTTCGGTGCTTAACAAAGCAGTTATACGAAGAATGGCGGAAAAAAGCGGTGTAAAACTTTGCCTTGCGATCGGCCTGAAGTGCAGCAACGTATAATCCGCGAACCTTCACTCAGTGAAGACATTCATTTGCATCTTGCTTAAAACAAGATTGCTCTATGTGAATATCGAGAGCTTGGGACTTTGGCTGGATATTTTGCGGTGTACATATTTCATGTTGTTGAAGCTGACCGAATGCGACAAAGTCGTTGGTAAGACCACATTTCGGCAAAAAAAAACTGAAATATTTCTTTCGCAAGGATTACAAATAATAGGAAGTAAAGTAAATAGAAAGTTGTCCTGTTATGCGGTTTGATTTGCACTATCAGTTGCTAAAGCCTTGGAAATGCAGACAAGAAATATAAAAACATTCGCTCACCAACGAGTACAGAGGATGCGTTAGTACATACGCGCAGGCAATATTAAAACAGAACAAACAGTGAAACAACGCGCCGGTGACTTTTCTGCGGTCTCATTATCATGCAGAAATAACTACATATAAAGCAGTTTTTTTTAAGGCGTTTTAGGGACCCGATTCGGGCCCCTAGAATTTCAAATCGGGTCCCTAGAATCAGAAAATTATCATCAGGTCCCTAAAATCAGAGAAAATCGGGTCTCTAGAATCAGAGAAATCGGGTCTCTACAGATCCATACCGGGTTCCTAACATTTACCTTAAAAAAACCTGTATAAAGGGTAAAAAACGAAGACATATAGAAAGCATTGGAAATTTAAAATGAGAAACTAATCATCTTAGATCATAGGTTCCCAATCTTTTTTGACGCTGGAACCCCTTTCATAAAAATAAAGTGACGTTCGCACCCCCTCGTTTTAAAAACCTTTGGAGTATCTTCATTTTTAAAAATTACTACTCGTAATACTTAGGCCTATACTGAGAACACAACACAGAGCACTCAGTTGTACTGTTTGACTTTCATACCATGCTGCCCATTAGAAACAAACCTAGTGGCTGTTTCATTGCCGCTTCTGTGAAATTTCCGCTTATACCTTGGCACATACAGTTACTCAGAGTCACGCACAAATCATTCGAGGGATTCAACTAATTCCGATACTTTTTTTTCAAATGAAGTAGAGTGGAAAATCCAGATTCGCACAAATTTGTTGTTGCAAAGGGTACTAGAATAAACAGATCTTTTCAGCGATGCAGGAACTGTGGCTGCAGGTGTGCAAGCGCAATCCCAAAAGTTTTTATTTGTCAAAACTTTAGGCAAAATCTCAAAATTTGGGCAAAGAAATTTTGACATTTTAACAATATTAATGTAATTATACTTCTTTGTTTCTGAGTGCATAAATAAATGTTTAATATGTCATAGACAACACATTAAATCAGGAGTGTAGTGGGGCGGGAACTCGTGGGAACGGCGTTCCCACACCTTTTGAACATTTTGTTTTAAAATGAGCTGGAAGCTGTTCCAAAAGGGGTATTTTTCGGATGCGTTCCCACATCTTTGTTAACACTACATCTCTGCATTAAATATATATAAAATCAACAAACTGTTTCTCGTAACTTCATGTTTTAGTTTGTGGTAGTTGATAAGTAACTGACTGACTTGAAAGCTTATGCAAAAGAAGTCATTTCATTTATGTGCTCTATTAATTTACGCTGAGGTAATCGAGTATGCTCACGGCACCTACAGTACTTCGTATTAGTAGAGTCCATTCCAGGCAAGTTTACAAAAACTTTTGTTTTTAATTTTAACTACAATGGACGAACACATTTTGCAATACTGTTTGTTGCATATATTTGAATAAACACATTTTGCAATACTATTTGTTGCATATATGTGCAGTTGAACATGCAATATTTAATTTAATTTGATTTTGCAATCAGACACGAAGTCCGTAGTACATGCACACACTGTCTGCACAACGCAGGTTGATAAAAACAGACACAACAGAACGTTTTACAATGGCGTTGGAGGCAGAACTACAGGCTTAAAGCTGCTTCCTTTCTCTGAACATATGTCTTCAGAGAAGGAAGCATATTCAAGTCTATACCTCAGCTAGCGGTGTGTAAGTTTCCTTGCTGAGAGCAGTAACTGAAACGCGGATGAAACACCCAAGTTCAGAACTGTGAGGCATATGCTCAAAAGTACTGAGCCGGCTGGCTTCTGACAATGTTCTTGCACAGCGTAGCTTACCTCTTTTCATTTGGGTTAGTAAGAACCAAATTTCGAGAACCAACATCCAAATTCTGCATTACAAAAAAAATTATGTATAATCAAATATGCATAAAAAAATTTGAAATATAAGCATAAGTTTTGTAGGGAGAAAGTTGTCGCATAAAAGCTTTCCAGGGAAACTTAGGGAAACAGTTGGGTAAAATATATTTTGCAACCCAAAAAATCTCCTGCTCCTACACCTATGCGGCTTTCGCACATAATGTCTGGTAACTTTACATGGTTGATCACCAACTGGGTTCTATAGAATCAAACAACAATTTCGACATAGTTGCGCCTTAACACGTAAACGTCACAATATGCTTGCAATCGCATCACCTGTCGTCTTCAGCGTGGCAACCGCAGCGTGAAACGGAAATAGCAACGCACGCATTTAGCAATTTAATTTGTTAAATCAGTGACGTCAGCTAGAATAATTAGGCTGGATGATCTTTTCTGAGTAATAGCATTTGTAGTCTTTNATAGATCTCGGTTCTTGCATCCAAGAACATACAAACTCTTACCGTCGTAAATCGCATTTCGGATCCCCAAAAATCTTGCTTCGGACCCCTTGGGGTCCGGGAATCCCCGGTTGGGAACCATTGTCTTAGATGAAGGAAAACCAATAAATAGGTGCATATACTTGTATTTCGAATCAAGGCATTAAATGTCTGATAAACACTTACATTCTAGGGGATGTAATACAAAATTCATTAGGTGTTGCAATAAGTCATAAGCAGTCTTGCATTACCAGACGACGTGTACCTGTTTCGTAGGGCATACATTTGCATTATGAGTATGGTGCAAACTACTTCTACACAATTGAGCACTGAAAGAAGACGTCATCTAGCCTCTTTGCGGCTCAGTAGGACTATTTCAGTTGTTTCTGAATGTCGTAGTCGTTCTTCAACGAGTCACGAAGTATTGCACACAGATAAACAAACCAGAGAAACCAGGCATTGTCCTAAAACTGGGGTGAGGTTTTCATGCATTCCGAAGCGTTGTAATTCAAAATTTTAAAATCTTCCGCGTAACTGTGCCTTTGAAACAAATGCTTTGTGTATACCATTGTTGCAAAATGCGTGCAAGAAGTTCGGGCAATTATGCGATGTATTTCGCATGTCAAGACAAATGCGTCAGTCAAATGCAGCCCACTAAATATTACAGTGACTGAAACCGCAATGAGAATGCCGAAAGTGCTTAATTGCGGTCACTACACGCCAGGATTGTTTTCACTGAAGGGTGTTTTTATTTCAGATATGCATACGCCGGTGTCTCAGGCACATCCGACTGCAGGTGCTTGAAGGATATCGAAAATATTGAGACCGCTAAAGAAACGGAGTGCTCTGCGAGGTATATTGTTTAAGTTTCAACACGTTTTACTTGTAACAACGATTTGAATAAAGCCATATGTCTTGTGGTTGACTTGCATTGAAAGAAAATTAGCTTCTGCACAGTTTANTTTACCAGCTACTTTGTTTTATTTTGCTTTTCGCGAACACCTTCTGCATACTTAACCAGATAATGTTGCACATTTTGGAAATGCTCGTAGCCATTTTCCATTTTTTAAAATCAGTAACCGTTCCCACTACACTGTTGTAGATGAAGAAAAAAATATTTGCTGCCTTCTTTTAATCTTCAAGGTGCACGGCCGATCCGTACCTTCCATGCGGAAATACCTCGCGATACAGCATTTTCTCGACCCAAGGTCCTTTCATAGATTTGGTGCGAGTGGAAATATCTCCAAGGACAGCTGTCGCTGACAAACCTGCCAACATCACCGTTAATATCCGCTTAGCTTCTCAAGCCAACATGTCAACAGGTTAAAAAGTGCAATTCTTCTTATGTGCCTTTTGATGCAATTGCCAAAAAATCTTGTGTTTGAAACTACGTGTGAACCTGGTTTGTGTTGGCTCAGCTTTGTGCAGTATGTTAATCTGTTATTTTGAAGAAGGATGCAAGGCAAAAATTGATTTTATCTCAAAATGATTGAACGCCGTTTCCGACTTTGCAGGTTTTTTAACTAGAAATGCGTCGTAGTCGTACACAACAGATGTTTGCGGCATGCTGTAGTTTTCTGCCTTTTATCAGCGTTGCGAAAGCATTACATCACTACTGAGGTAATCGCACAATACTTGTCGTTAAAAATCCAGTCCAAGCTAAGACACGAAATACCGTATGTAAATGTATCAAGTTTTGACATGGGATTTAGGCTAATTAGTCTTTTATAATCCATAACATGGTAATATTCGTCGAAAATGTCAAGTTTCACAAGAGCGATGAAAAATCGCACAATTCAAATACAAATTTTGAAGGGCTGTGGAAAACACTAGCATGCTGGTAATAAACGAGCTTCTCACAGATTTAACTGCAATCACTTTTATAACATTTAGTGCAGCAAACGCGTAGACACCGTCCGGGTCGAAGAGGTATCAACGATATGAGATGGAAGAAAACATTTGATCCTGTTTGGATTTGCAGCATTTCATTGCTGGTGTAAAACCCGAAAATGTCGCGCAGATGAAATCCATCACTGCATGTCAGTGATGTATCAGTCAAAACTTGCTCTTACCTTTATTGCACCTAATGATACGAAATTGCTTCGCTTTATGCGTTGAAAGTTGGAGATTTTATCAATACGCTGCCAGGCAATTGGTGAAACTTATGAATGCGTCGGTTTCACTGTCGTGATCTGCATGCAACACACGCCAACGAAAACAGCACATCGTATTTTACTCGAAATGCACAGCTTTGTACGGTTGCATAATTAAGTAAAGTCGATCTCAAATTTGTTTGCGTTCACTCCGGTTGTGTTGCTGCGTTTCCGTTTGAAGAGTTTACAGAAATAGTCTGCTGTNGCGTGCAATTTGCTTCAAATTTATTTAGTCTTAGAATAACTTGGAAACCAGAGCCCTTATGAATGGTACTGAGTAGTAAATGGTTCTGTGAACCTGCCCCTACAGTCGGGCGTAGGATGTATTAATCGTCAAACCAACGTTGACTTCAGCGAAGCCAATGAAAAGCCTTCGATCTGTTAGGAATTCGCTACGAACTAGTTATTGCGGGAAGACTTGATAAGAAAAGCAATAATTTAAACAATTTAGTGCATTTTTGTCTCGCAGACAGGCTATTACGCGAAGAATTATGTCCATATATTGTTCAAACCACGTAATTGTAAAGTTTGTTTACATCAAAATTCTTGACAAATCGGTATTTACAGATCGGAAAATCGTTGTCCACCTCTAAAGTGCTCAGACTGATATTAAAAAAAAAAAAAATAAAAAACGTGTTTTGCATTTCAAGGTTTAT
>JGI24022J15233_10004713_pt1 | contig 14178 bp, 7 predicted proteins | sample Ectturendosymbi2_FD_15233 | JGI IMG/M metagenome (IMG submission 15233) | reverse complement strand
TAAACACACCACTGAATACAACACAATTCTTTACAAATATTGTGTAATTTTACTTGCTTGTGTGCTTGAGCGCTGGAAAGATTTTTCCAGGCGAGGCACTAGTGGATTGTTCCAAAAGTTTTTCTACGGGGGGACCAGAAGTGGTGAAATTTGTTTTTACCATTCGAAACCAGGAAGACAGCCTTTTTTGCAGAAATTTCCAAATTCCTGTGGAGGAAAACATGTGTGCCACACCATTAAAAGTTCTGTGTAATTTCAATGGTTTTAACACCATTCCGATTTGGGAAATTTTGCTGAATCTTAGGCGCAAAATGAAATACTTGACGGATCAGTTACAACTGCGTTTTTGTTTTTGCATTGGCAACACCAAACAACTATATTTTTATTTATGTATTGGCAACACAGTTGGTATCCTTAAAGACAACTTGCTAGTTGCTACATATGCTTTGTCTTGTCTTTGCATTCCGGTATCTAATGAAGTTGCAGAATGGGTATTCAGTGATGTTACGTCTATGTTCAAGATGTGAAATAGTAGTGATATTGAATGTGTTTGAGACAAGTATCCATGCTGTGTATTAATGCCTGTGTTTTTAAGCTGTTCTTGTTTTTTTAACAGCTCGGTGGCGACTCCGGCACATGGGCTTAGCCCTAGTCTTTGATTACGATTTTTACGATTTGTATCGGGGAACACGAGCTTACTTGCTTTTGTGGTCTATATTTGTGCCACCATCCAGGGTCACACTTCACTAAGTTTTTAACTCGGGCTCTTTTCTTTGGGCCTTGTCACTTTTCATACATCTTCGTTCCATGTCTGGCCTTTCGCGTTCATGTTGCAGGTGACCTGAATAAAACAATATCGTTCGTAGTATGGCGTCCTCTCGACTTTATTTGCTCGCGCTTTACTCGTTCTCATCCATTAGAACCCGGGCTGCCCCATGCAATTACATATTTTTGAACAAGTTATATCGGACCGAATGCTTGTTGAAAAAAAAAAAATGCGTGTGCATTGATTACCATTCGAGGAATCTTGTGCGATTGGTGCCCTTGCGTGATTTGGTGCTCATTCTGATCGTGGTGGTTCTTTAGGACAGTCGTGATCTGTGCTGTCGAAGTGCACGTTACGTTTTAGCTGAGTAAGCCTAAGTTGAGGTTATGCCCATCGTTTTCATATCATGTAATTTCATCTAAAATACTGAAATTTATACTTTCGTCTCGTCTATTGGTAGTGACGTCATATTTCAATGATTGTGACGTTATTGTTGCCAATAAAAACCACAAAAATTTTTTAGAGTTTTTGGACGTGTACTAATGCCCCCATGTTTGAAAAAGGTTCCGTCAACCATGCGTATTTAAAAAATGACAGCATAAGAGAAGTTTAAACCAGTCCCATCTCCACGGCGTACATTGGTGGGCTTATCCCCCAATTTGAAATGTGAAGCAACATAAATCAGTGGAGTTGTATCAAATTTTCAGATTGTCAATTCCCTTTGCGCAAATGTAAAGCCCCCTTATGGAAGACGTTCTACCCACGGGTCCAGTTTGAACATTACATCCTTTCTTACGACGGTTGCCTTGCGTTCGATTCTTTGCAGTCTGAGTGTGTGCGAGATTTTCTCAGCCATGGTAATTGAGTCGCAACGTGGTCCTCACGCTGTGCATCAACGTCTTTATGCCGCCACACATATGTGCAGTGTATTTGTTTTTTCGGAAAATGTTGATTTCAGCTGTTACTGTTGAGAACGGATAAGAAAAAATAGATGTGAAACCTTCAAAAAAGATAGGTTTGTGTTTTATCAAATATTTAACCGTGACGTTTTCGGTTGGTTCGCCTGTGGAAATTGATAATCGCGTTCCCGACAGGCACTATTCCATGTCAGTGGAGGTTTTTGCGTCGCAGGCAGCGACAAGAGCAGTGATTGTTGGCACTCTAGTAATTATTTCGAAATTTTTGTTGAATGTACTTTAAGAGCGTCATAATCGTCATTTTCGGCTTTACACAAATTGATTAAGGAGTTTCCATTTTTCCCTCGAAACAAAGGGAGGGGGGTCTCACAAGTTAATCAGCCTAGGGCCTCGCAGCTAAAATCGGCCCTTTTTATCGGTTACGGAAGTAGTTAGGGAATAACACTATGCACGCGTAATTGGATGATGTCCGACCCAACAACTAGACCAAGTTTGTAAATAACGATAGAGGCATGCAAGCCAGTACATTTTAACTAGAGATGTTCCAAATCTAAACTTATCCTACAATATTTGACATTTTTTATTTTCTGTAAATTGGTTCGCATCTAAAAAGATCCCGTGCCAATTCCGACACAGTTCACGTTTGAAGCTTTTTCTATATTCTCAGAGAAATAAAACTATTACTGAACGTAAAGTACACATTAAAACATTTTTCACATCACTCAGATAAGACGGTTGAATTTATTATCATACACTGCTAAAGGTAAAACATGTATTTCGTGAAATACAAACATACATTTATGTTTATAGTTGTAGAGTAAGTATCCTTCCATCACTCCCCTAATTGGGCACGGCAAAAACAGATTGTGTCGTTGTTTGAGCCCCGTAGTGCAGCTTACCGCAGACAAAACCAGAAAGGAAGAACATTTAATGAGATATGCACAGTCCACAGATGCGTAGATGTAAACAAAGAAGATAAGACAGGATGAGTAGATATTAGGAAAGTGGCCAAAAAGCAGAAAAAGCAAGACCCATAACCGAGGATGAAAAAGAGACCTATTTCAGTTTGTAAGTTTTTTTATTGTTCCATTAACCTCTACAAAGTACGAAAATGATATTTGTTCATTTTAATTTTTTTCCAACAAATTTGAGGGATAAAAAAGGCAGCAAACTTGTCGCCAGAGCCAGAGGTTCCTTTCTTCGCTACGCACTGTTTCAGCTTTGGTTGAACTGGCCCAAAAACACATTGACACGCCCACAGGTTGGACAAGAGTTGACGAGCTACCTTCCAAGTCTGTTTTGAAACCGGTCCCGAGTGCAATAAACTGTTGGTCAGAGATAAAATGTAGCAATAACGCTTAATCGCTTGGGTTTTCCTGTTTAAAGCCACAGAACGTACAAGAAGCGTTACATGCGTTGTTCACGCCTTGGCATTTCTTCACCCTGTGCAAGGAAGACGTGAAATGCTGTCGCTGAGAATATACAATCGCTTTGGCTCTGACCGAAAACCAACCGCTGTTAATTCCTCGCCTTTGCTTATTAATGTTTGTCTTTAGCTTCCGTTGGCGGTCCCGCATGGTCTTATTTCTCTGCTGTATGCTGGCTGTATGGATCGTATCTCTATGATGAGTTGAAGATACTTATTGGCATTGTTGAATCCGACTGGGCTGCTACGCAGGTAGAAGCGTGGTCCTCTCCGAGAGCTTTGGAAGAATGCGGATTAAACACGCAATTACTTGAGGATTTTTTTCTGTAGTCTTTTGTGAAAGATATTTTGTGTTTACCTTCGTTTGTTTTATAATAAAACTTTCATGTCTTGAAAATGAGGTGTTTTCTTTAAATATGAAAATTTTTAAGTAATATTTTTCTTTTAAACCTTTTTCGGATTTTGATCACAACTTTGTGCTGAATAATAGTTTAAAAAGAAAAATGCAACAAAATTTCGACCCAAAATTTGGGCAAAAACTTTGCAAATATATTTTACTTTTTAAAGAAAATCTTTGCCTGTCTAAGAATTTTTTCGGCCAAAAATATTTCTTATTTCAACCGTTTTGATAACCCTAGTACAATAACCGCGTAGCCCGTGAAGGTCACCTTCCGTTTTGAAGAATATCCGATGTTTTTCTAAAATTTACCAAATCACCATGTTCAAAAGTCGCGCATCAAGGTATAGGTATTTAAAGTTTGGGGGCAAGATTTGTCTGTGCCCAACAAAAAATGGGGGGCACCAAAGTGTTGGTGGTTCGTTGCCCTCCGTGGCTAAGGACCTGAATACTCCGTGTATCAATAGAACATTTGGGTATTTATAGCGATGTGGCACAGTGCAGAAAAGGTGAAATAGCAGGATATTAGCGTGTCATCTCAATCAGCTCAGTCATCCGGATATGACGTGGAGTCTCAATAAGTTCAAACAACAGGATTTTGCATCGAATCTCAAGACAAACACAACTGCATGATTTTGAGAAAAGGAACAAAATGGTGGGCCATCTGACGCAATCAGCATTCTTGTGTTGCCCCTTAAAAAAATGTTGATATACTCTGATCTAAACCACTTGTAATTTGCAGCTTCCTCCCGAGCCTGGCTTCCGAGTCGTGTCCAATTTTTACCACTTTTCTGACAGTGGTTGTCGTGGTAATATCGTAATGTTTATTTACGTCGCAATATTTCCAAGGCATTTCGATACCACACGTGCGCTCTGCCCAATGTTGTTAAGTGCAATCAAATAAGAACTGAGATTTTGTGCTGTTGTGATGCCCCGCTTCGCTCCGCATGATCAGTTTCATGGATTGATTGAAATCTGCTTTTTTCACACGCAAATCTGTAATTTTGTAAATCTTGCATGGCTTACCTCGGTCTATTTTCTAAAAATTAATACGCTTCCTTACATGCATTCCGCAATGGTTTGTTGCTGATCATATTCATTAAATCCACACAATGAAATGAGTGGCTTCTCTCATATGATTACTCCTGTTGTGTTGACGACCAACCCGCGACAACGTTGATATCGTCACGCTCATTTGCTTCCAGGACCGTACAATTTCCAGATTTTCCTGAAATCCCAGGTCTACCTGAAGCTGGTCCTTGGACGTACTCAGCCGCGTGGAACGCAATGGTTCATCCGCTGCTCAACATGACCATAAAAGGAGTTGCCTGGTATCAGGGTATGTATCTGATGTAGCGGTTTATGAACTCGTTATGGTTACACAGCAAGGTAGCTTCTAGAAAAAGAGCAGAAGTGTGGATCCTCAGGATATTTTATGGGGGGTGCCTCTTGCTTCCGCGAATCCTTTTCAAAAAGTACCCCGAACCAAACCGACATGATGACTGAAAGGGAACACGATAGTCAAATTTTCACTTACGAAAAAGACTTTTCATTGTTTTCACGATTGCGATCTTTTCATTTTTAACACATATTAGGTATGGTGTCATTCAAACCACTTGTTGCTCGGATTGAAGGTTTGTTATGGGCAAAAAAAAAACATTGTTTGCAGTCTTACATTTCATTAATGTACCTTCTTCTGCTTCTAAAAAGCAAGTTTTGGCTTATTTTATATTCGGCAAAGTACAATTCATAAAAAATACATGCGCTCTACGGATACTGCTGTGAAATTGAATCGTTGCGTTTTTAGTTGAACGTCATGAATATCTTCGCCTTTGTCTCTAATATTTCCCTACGGGGTTATAGATCTGATCTCCAATTGTTCTTCTCTGCGTGTTTACAGGAAATGAGCGTCTAAAATATTTTTCCGAAAGGGGTCAATACTGCACATTCGAGGGTGATGGCCAACACATTCTTCTAGGTGAAATTTTATTTCATCACACTAAAACTAAAACAATTTTTTTATACATGGCAATCATAGAATAGCAAACTTTTAAATCCAGGTGAGCAAACCCCTCTCCGATGCCCATAATAAGGGCATCAGTTTAGATGTTATGATCGCGGCCCTGATTTTTGGGCAGGTGGTGAGGATTGATTGAAACTAGGGCAGGGGTTTCAAAATCAAGTTGCCCCGAAGGTCAAATGAGGACTTATAAATAACCCGAGGGACGCATTATGACGCTGACGCAAGAATAACGGTGCGTGAAACTGAACCTCACTAGAAACAGCTTGTTCATGTGTTATGGGTAAATAATTTCCATTTTTCTCTGTGTTAGTCTGAAAACAATTGTTCACTCTCTAGCCCAGAACTTTCAGACACCGGTGGATAAAGTAATTAACGCAAATGTTAATTATTTCAAAATGTCCATGAAGCATCGCTGGATGCACAAAACGCTTTTATGGACCACATCCGGCCCGCAGGCTCAGTGTTTGAGATCCTCTGTACTAGGGTAACAAACACTGAGCAATTCTTTTTCATCGTTGCCTTTTTCAGAGACATTGTTGCGACAGCTAGCCTAAATCAAGAGCCGTGGGGGAGCTGGTCAGCAGAAATTTGAGAAACGGGCCCTGACAATCTTAAGCTTGGGATGATACCTAAAATCCGTCCATCAACAGGGCTGCAGACTTTCTATTTCCTACAGCATGTGCAAACGGATCGGAAGACAATCAGCGTAAATCATTGTTGTCAGACCAAGAGCAGCAGCAATTGATGGTCAAATGCAGTTTCCGAAAGTACAGCAGAAGCAACTAAGCGCGCAGCTAAACTACCAAGACAAACTTCACTTCTGTAGCTAAGCGCGCGACAAAAAATTAACAAGTAAGCATGCACCCAACTGCAGGTATTTACAGTAGACTCTCGTAATTGAGCAGGCGTGCGAGAATCGCAATGATGAAGCGAGCGCGCAACATCTTGATTCAACAATTAGCGAGAGAGGTGCTCGACTGCCACGATTTCAATAAATAACACGAACTCGAAGACAACAGCTAACTTGCACTAAACTTTGCCGTGCAAACACTTTACCACGAACAAACGAAGTTTACGTACCAAGTGGTGTGATCACCACGGCTCAGATATTTGGTCTTTCGTAATCAGAAAACTTGCTGTTGCGGTAAGCAGATTTTGGTCTATTTCACGTAAAGCTAAAAATCATCACTTAACGAGGAGTGGACGAGCGTTGTAATTAAGGCGCATTGTGGGAGACCAAACAGAAAAACGACTTTCTTTGTCGCAGTTGTTACGATACAACCAAACAGACGCATGACGTCATTTTATCCTGTGTGAAGACGCAGGCAGTCGAGATAGGAGAAAATAATTGCTACTTAACTCAGTTCGAGTCCTGTAATGACCCACGCCAGGGAATTGCAAAAAGGTTGTTACTTCAGAAATGGCAGTGCTATTTGCAAAAATGTCCATTAATATTGGACATTAATGGGGCGTTTGGAGTGAATCCCACTCTTTGCACCTATAGAGTGACACGTATTTCAAATATTAGTCACCAGATGAACAGCTTGGAGCGATTAAACTAGACGAAGGCAAAGTCGTCGCTTATCACCTTACAGGCATCTCATTTCTTTTATCTTGTTATACAACCAGGCTGCAGCCACGGGGAGCATACGGGGCAGTTCCCTCCAATTTTTTTGGGCCACAAAAATTTTGTTGCGCCCAGAAAAATTAGTTTTAAACATATCGTAAAACAAAAATCTTGCACATGAAAAATGTATTTTGTCTCAACAAATTTTAAAACCTGGCCACAGGCCTATGTACAACCCACTACCAACTATCATTTTGTCACTATCATTGGCAGGAGTGAGTAACGTTGGTTACCAAAACAATCTTTACAACTGTACGTTTCCTGCCATGATTCGGGACTGGAGGAGATCGTGGAACGAAGGCACATCTGGCCAAACTGACCCCAAATTTCCATTCGGATTCGTCCAGGTACGGCGCAATGTTGGCTGGATCTTCTCAGTCACTACGATATGTTGCAATTAAATACAAGAAAGCAATCCTGTGTCTAACCAGGGATGTTGTTCGCGATATAGAGGTGATAATTTAAACAACATTACAGAGATATTGATTTATACAATCATGCGGATTTGCTTGAAGCGATGGTGATTTACCATCATCTAGAGGTGTTGATTAAATACTAAGTACAGGGTCATTTACTTGGGTAAGGGATATTATTTTACCAAGATTGAGAGATTTTGACGTCTTAGTCTGTGACTACATGGGTTTCTGGCCCCCGTAGAAAGGAACTTCGATCTTGGCACATATGTCTCGACAACGTGGCACAAGCAAGGAATCCACCAGCACTTTTTAAGAGAATCGATTTCACGTAATATTACGCATCCTCAGACCTAAATGTTGCAAGCAATGTTTACGGGTAGAATGTTAAAAGGTTAAAGAAAAAGCAGACAAATCAAACAAACTAAAACTAAATTGAATACAGGTGTTGATTGAATACAACCATATACAGGTGGTGATTAAATAGATGTTGACATAAAACCATGTACCGATATTATCAGCAGATATAGTTTTAATTTAGCGACGATTTGCAATGGAGGCTGTTGATGTACATACCCGATGAGCAAATAGGCCGATGACTTTTAAATCGGGCTTGGCGTATGAACCTATATACATACAATAAACCGATCATTTGCAGTGTAGGCTGCTGATATACATTAAAATATTGGTTTCATAATTCGTGTTCAGGTAATATAACGCCAGATATGTATATGCGCAGAATTATAAGACTTAAAACATAACTAAATCAGCATTTCATTTGCTTCACCAAATGGAGTCAATAATTATCCATATTTTATTTTACAAAGTAAGCAATTACACTACTCCATGAATAAAAGTAAGGTCAGGGTATGATTAAAGAATGAAAACCATTATGGTCAAAATGAACATCGCGTGCCATCTTTTCACAGTTTGTAAAACTGTTGCTAGTGTCTGAATGTCGGTCGATTAATAGGTGCAACCAGCCATGCTTCACAGCAAAAGTACCGGCAGCACTTTAATTTATTAAACTTTTTCAGTTGCACCCCCTGTGATGTTAATCATTGATACTCGCGCCTCACCTTACCTCAAAATCAAACACAAAATACAGACCAAAAATTTGTTTGCCATATTCCTGTTATTTAGCATTATGTGCCCTGTGCTACCTGTGAAACAGAGCATACCTTCAGTGCATTTCGACGTTGAAGAACTCAGGATTTAGGGTAATCAACAAGGATCCTTATTCTGTACTTCTCAGATTGCTACAGCATCCTCACCGGACGATGGTACCTATCCCACACTACGCTGGCATCAAACGGCAGACTACGGTTATGCGCCAAACAAGGCCATGCCCAACACCTTCATGGCCGTTGCGTTGGACCTGCCTGACGATGTCATCCCTCCTGGACCTCTCGCATCACTCCACCCCCGTGATAAACAAGACGTTGGAAAAAGGCTTTCGATGGCTGCCTTCCATTATGTCTACGGGTTGGATTTCTGCGGCAGCGGTCCTGTCATCCAGTCAGTCGTGCAATCCGACGAAAGTCACGTGATTGTGAACTATCCAATGGGAGAGCAGTTGGTCGTTGAAGAGCGCAAAAATTTTGAAGTGAGCGATGTGGCGAATTTGAATCTTGTCGATTATTGTTGTTTTTCTAATAACCTTGATTGTCCAGTAAAGAAAAATAGCATTCGTTCATTCAACCCATACGATTTATCGGGGTTGTTTTTACAATGCAAATGTGTTTATTGTTGCTATGGTCACTGATATAGTCGTCAAATGACAACAGCATTGATTTGCATAAGCAAAAAAACGGGACTGACTAACCGTATTGATTCGATTGTAAACCGCTGTCTATAATGTTTTCATCATTTTCTGCGCCTTATAATCAAGGTCGGTTTTCATTATTTTGAACTTTTATAAAGATATAGATCGGGGTGGTCTAAGACTGCAAACATGAAGGGTTACATTACGGTTTTAGGAAAAATTTTCTGGCCCCAAAGAGATTGAACTCATGCGATTAAGAGACTGGGTTGCTGTTCCAGCAGGCCTAATGTGTCCCGAACTTGGTGTTCAAATAAACTCGGTATTGATCTACAAATTAACATAATTCAAAAATCGTCCTCATCTACGCCATATGTACAACGGAAAAGCGTATTTTTGGTCAATGGATGGTGGACCAGGCCTTGTCACGGAAATTTTATGGACCTTGCTTTGGACGCTCTGGCAATTTTAAGATTTCCAGAAGCAATCCACGTTCACCGCATACAGTTGGTAGGCACATTAGGAAAAAAGTTGTGCTACAGTTGATTGACCCTTGAGCGAATTCATTGGCTTTTGTGGCAATTTTTGCGATACCACGCGAGCCACTGAAGCTACGTCAACACGTAAGGGATTGTAAGCAAGGTTTTGAGAATAAACATACGTTGTTGTGTCAAAGGCGTGTTTGTGATGTTGGGCAGGGAAAAAAAGGTGTATTTTTCATAGAAAGGCGCAGTCAAAGGCGTATTTGTGAGAGAAAAAATGTGGGCTAAACAACGTCAACGTATGTGTAGATGCCAAGGTGAAGCGTCTATTTCATGGGGCGTTTTCATCATTTCTCGCCTTGGAAGTCCCACGCCTCTAGCCCTTTCAGTCCCGCGAAAGGCCCAAATCTTGCAGAGCTTTGCAAGCCTATAACTCGCCAGGAGATTGAGCTGGAGAGCTATCCAAACCATCTACGGATTCAGCAAGTCTTGCGGTGAAAATCGAAAAAAAACTTGTTTCGTTTTCTTGTGGGGATTTCTAGAAATGACGTTACAAAAAGGCATGTTTTGGAAGTTTTAGCCATTTTGGCCGGACCTGGGCTCCAACACATTGACCCACTTCTTTGGATCAAAGTTTTGTTGGAAACTAGGTCAAAATCCGCGTCTATAGAGCCCTTGATTGACTAGCTAACATATCTGTAGTCAAAATTATGGGTCAAAAACCCAGTTTTTGGCCTAATTCTAAACTTTTCAGAAAAAGCATAATTTTCCCGTTCAGGGAAAACTTTGACCAGCCATAACTCGGCAGCAGATTGAGGTAGAGAGTTGTTCAAACCCCGTAATGACTAGTGGCGTTGTGTAGTTTAGAACATAAAAAAAAATTTTAATTTGGTTGGGGGTTTTGGGCCAATGGGATCATGACAGGAGCATATTTTTTGGTTAATTATATGGCGTCATCATCCGATCCCACGCGCCAATCTTTTGGCTCGCAATATTTTTGGATACTAGGGCAGAATACGCGTTTTTGAGAGCACTTGATTAAATTTCTAGTGTTTCTGGTTCAAATGTTCGGCCAAAAAACAGATAATTGGTAAGGGGCTTTTCTCAATGCGTTTGTGGGATTTCATAAACTAATTTTAAGTTTTTTGGCCTTAATCTTGGAACCAGGAATGCTTAAAACCAGTTCGGACCCTTCAAAGTCCCGAATAGTAACCAAAAAACAGCTAAACTCAAAAAAATTTTATGTCATTTAAATGGCTCCTGCGGGTCTTAAAGGGAGGTCGGGAAAATATGCTGACGTCACCAAAAATTACACAGACATCCTATCATTATATAAGCATTAAAAAAACAGACATTCTAAACTGGAAACGTTTCTTTTATTGCAAACTACATTGCTTCACTAGTCTTTAGAGGGTTTGAACAGCTCTCTAGCTCAACCTGATGGCGAGTTATTGTATGCAGTGAAATGCCCCCAAGATTGACTTTTGAGGGGGCAAAATTTTGGTCAGTTTTTGTTTTTTAAGCTATAATTTTCGCTCCCGATATGCTAGAAAGTCAATCAAAGGCTCCATAGACGCGGATTTTGACCTAGATTTCAACTAAACTTTGAGTCCAAAAATGTTCCATTGGCACGGCGCCCAGGGCCAGGCATAGATGGCCAAAATAACGCAAAAACACCCCTTTTTGTGACGTTCCCCCCAGAAACGCTCAAACCCAAAACGAAAAAATGTTTTTTTCCATTTTGACAACAAGACTTGCGGAATCCGTAGAGGGTTTGAACAGCTTTCTAGCTCAATCGCCTGGCGGGTTACAGGATTGCAAAACTCTGCAAGAAAAGTGGCGCGCACGGGACTGAAAGGGCAAGTTCCATATAATGAAAAAATCTGAAACTCGCAGAACATGTTGACATTACGGTTTTTCAAAATCCTGCCAATTTTAGTAAAAATAACGATAAAAAAAGTCATGGCAATTTAAAATATTATCAGAAATTCCGCAAAAATTGACAAAGCTTTCATCAAAATTGTTTTTTACGATTTTACGCCTTCTTTCGAACGATAGACTATAACAATGCTTTTGACAAATGTTTTAGCGTAAAAACTGAAAAATCATATTTTTCAAATTTTGAAAAAATGCATCTTTCGACTTATGGTTGTTCCATGCAAAACAATGATGAGTGGCTTTTTTGGTGTTTGTGGTTAGTTGTGGTCCTTGCAAGGAGTCCAAGCCAAAAAAACTGTTTCGAAAGTGATGACAGGTAAGCGTGAAGCCGATTTTTTCGAAATAACCAAAAATTACCAAATATAGCTTGCAAATCAACAAATACATTGCATTTTTCTCAAAAATTTAAAATGCAAACATAACTTTTCTGGGTCTTATCAAAATGATCGCTCAAAAGCCTTTATTACAATGCCTTGTCAATCTTGCTAATATTGGTTCGCGAGTTGTGGCAAAAACCGCGACAAAAAGTCGATATATCGGCTTCTGCGGCACTTAAAAAGCAGGATGACGTTTTCACATCTCTGACACTTTCCTTTTTACCATCAAATTTCGTTAATGCTACACTTGACTGACATTATTTCCACAATGCAAATCTTTTTATTTAGAAGAGAAGTTCTAACCCTACTTGCAACTGAATTACAAAGTCTGTTTGCAACAATGATCAAACACAAACACATGCTTTGCAGTCAGAGAAAGCCTAGCCTAGAGGTTTGTTATTGTAACGTTACAAATCGTAAAAAGATATTATTACCCAATAACAGTTGCATTTTGACCTGCACTTCAATGATGCGTGACTTACTAGGGCTGTGCAGCTAATACACTGTATTTATGATTTTGTGAAATCTCCGCCGCACACAAAGTGTTCGCGTGCCGCACAAAAACTGTCCGCTGGCCGCATGCGGCCCTCGTGCCAATGTTTGGACCACGCTGATCAAGATGACGCTCAGCTTTTTCAGTCCACGTTTTGTTCACCAACCACTTATTTTGCATTTTCTTCTTCACCGCATTACGTGCACACTCGCCACAGTAGGGATTATGATGGCAGAATGCAGTTATTACGGTGTAAGCACATTGTCGTAAAAAGGGAAATCTTTGGGGGCTCTGGGCCAGGAACGCGGGAACAGCGCTTGGCAGGGGGGCTTTGACAGAGTTATGGGAAGTGCAAACTTATAAAAACAAAAAAAATTGTTGCCAATAATGCAAGTTTTTTTTCAGCAGCGATGTAGACCTCAAAACACTGTACCAGAAGTTTGTCGGTGCGCGAATAGCTGCAATAAATTCCTGTCACTGTGATCCTGATAAACCATGAAATTGCTTGCAATATTTTCTCGAAAAAGCACGTCCGCCCCCGTTGCTTTCCTTATGAAAGGGCAGGGGTAGAGCATGATTGACCGTTGGGTAAAGTGGGCAAATGCCCGGGCCTTGCGCTTGAATATCAAAACATTCCTCTAGTGGTTCTTTATGTTTTCTGGCTGTTCACCACGCGTTAAAATTGAAGAGCTTTTTGATTGCTGCAAGTTTGGAATTATAGGTTTTGAATGACTTAAAGGAATTGAACCAAGCAGCACCTCGCTTTACGACCCAAGAATTACATCAACATCAGTGTATCCATGGGCGTCTGCAGAAAGTTTTCAAGGTGGGGGAAACGTCGATAATTTGTTTATCCTTTTCCGGTTGCTGATGATGCAATCCAAATGGACATTCATAAAACTACTTTCCCTTTCGACTCCATTAGTTTGTGCTGGTAGAACCTCAAATCTCAATCTTTTCTGGAAGATTTTTTGTTCTTTGGCTATCAGAAATGTTTTTTTTCGTTTCATCTGTTTAATTTTCATTTTTTCGAGCACTTTCTGCAATAAATAAAAAACGCAGATCTGGGTGGAAAAACCCCCGCAGTGGGAGCCTTTGTCACATGCAGAAAAACGTCTACATCCGTAACTTTGAGTGAACTTTAGAAGATGTGAAGTAGAGCTACGTTTTGAGGTGAACTAGAGCTGAATTATTGCCGTGTTATTGTGACGCAACATATACCAACGGTAGAATAATTCGCTGGCAAGTTTCGCAACCTAACTCTGCATGCAAAGGAGCGCACATGAGCCGGTTGCAGTCTCATCATTGCAGCTTTTAACAAATCAATATCATACAAACAGTCTAAGTGGTCACCCTCAATCATCGCTGAAGTGTAGGCTGCCAAATCGTATCAGTTTTGATATTTCAATTGGTGCTTCTGCAAAGTTAAAACAAGGGCATGTGAAACGCTGCGCAGTTGCACGGTCACGACGTTGCCTGGGGCCTCGTGTACATTTCATCTGGCCCTGATAGGGGGCAATGCCCTTGTCGCGGCATCCCTGCTACGGGCCACGGTCG
>JGI24022J15233_10004711_pt1 | contig 14179 bp, 8 predicted proteins | sample Ectturendosymbi2_FD_15233 | JGI IMG/M metagenome (IMG submission 15233) | reverse complement strand
GGTAAATTTAGCTTTAGGACTTAAATCGGGGTTCAAAAATATATGGGTGCTCGCCCGGGTGCGGGCTTGTGATTTCGGGCTCGAGCCGGGTTCAGGCCTCAAAATGAGGCCCGCTTACAACTCTGGTCTGACACCTGTTCCCTTCCTGTTTGATAGTAGAACGGTTTTTCTTGAACCGACAAGAGACAACTTAAGTTCCAAGACAAGAATCGAACAAATAGATAAATAGCAATCACGTTTCCAGAGGAACGTTGTGCAACCACATGTGCATGGAAAGCATACTTTATTGCTGAAGCGACATTTCAAAAGCGAAAACTGAATGAAAGTCATTTGCTATGAAATTACTCCCATTTTACAGCAGGTGATCTGCTGGCTATCGTGAAAAACGATCTCATAATCGCATGATGGATTCACACTTGTTGGCCTAAAAGCATATTACCCGAAAATACTTTTAACGCCAGTAATAATGGTAGTAGAAATTCAATCAAGTGGTTAATACCGTTTTACATATTTGGACATTGGACATTGGACTACTGATGTGATGAAAAAAACATCAATCTTACTGGATCGCGTTTTGAAAAAAACCTGTGACACTTCAACAGACGTTAGACACTGACAGGCCAATTGTCTAATAATTGGCATTACATGCATAACCCAAGACTTTTGGTTTGTGATGTAACTGTCTAAGAACATTTTTATGCCTACTTTTTGTGTATGGACACTTTCAGCCAACACCACCGCAAAATCTAAAACTGTTTACCAATGTATTGTTAACACTGAAGGCGAGGTAAATGTCAAACAAGCTGAGTATTGGTTGCGGTCTTTACAGACCACATGCAGTTTGTCATTTCATTATCTCAGGCCAACTTTGTATCACAGCGTAAATGTTTACTTGCACTACAACAGAAGGGCTTGTCCTATTTCGTGATATGCATTGAAAGTCCAGCGCTGACAACACAGTTGCCGTTTCAAAGCAAACTTTTCTAGTTCACTTTGAAACGGTTACTGTTTGCTTTGAAACCGTTGCCGGATTTTCCCAGCACTTGTGGTACCAAACAGCTTATCAATTTGGGCAGGAAACTGGTTACGTTCATCAGTTTCTTCCAAGGTTCAAAACCACATGGTCATCAGTTCCTGTTGCCATCTTTTTGCATTCCCTGCATTATGTTTCAATCAGGGGTATTTGCTTCGACAAGAATTTCATCCACTCATTTTTATGTTGCAAAATTCGATGCAAGCACACTGCGGACTCACGCAGTGTACTGGCAACAGTCCTGAAACTTTTTTTCGCTTTGAGACTCCTAGAATTTTGCGTCATGTAGGTTTTCCTTGTTGCATTCCCATTTTCACTACTGCCTTTCCTTTTAAACAAACTTGTAACAAAAGTAGACCAACTTTGCACAGCGGCAAAAGGAGAACCGTGCTGTACTAGCTAAAGCGATTGCGTTTGTGATTACCTGAACCTGAGTTAAGAGTACTGTATGGCCGGGCAGTTCTAACGCGGGAAAGTAACACTGCAAGGGAACCGTAGCATTATTACGAAAGAAGATCATTGTAGATACTATTCCATAATAGTGGCTGGTTAAGTCCAGAACGCAATCCTGCAGTTCAACGAAGTGTAAAGCATTAGGTTACACTAATTTTAAAAATATCTGTTTCGACCTCCATGAGCACTACAAACCTTTGAAAGCACATTTATATCATAGGGACTCTATTTAACGGGACGCCACAGGTGTTTGGGGAGCACTTGCCGCAAACTGCTCCCTGCGTCCCACACTGATCCTATTAATATGCAACAAGCAATGCGCTTCCAACGTTCTAACATAAAATGTAAGCGAAAAGGGTATAGCACACCCGTAGTTTAGTTAGGCCTGTACTTCTGCAACGTAGACTACGTTTTACATCCATAAGAGAATAAGAAGCACAAAGCTTTCTCTCAGGCCCACAAGGAAGTGGGCATCCTAAAGCGTAGCGAGGTTAGACGGCGCCCGGGGAAAGAAACAAGTTTCCTCCCCACGTTCGAATCTAAGGTCTTTTGTGAGCAAATATACTGTATTGAAGAAAGTGCTTGCGACATTGTTGGGACTTTTCCGCGCCCAGTGATTCGGCGCCCGGGGCATTATGCCCCACTTGTCCCCCTCGTTACGCCCCTGGGGTTATCCAGGCAATTCACTTCCCGAAATGAAAATAAAATTGTTAAAGCGCCAATAAAATTTTAGTGACTAGGTAGAACAACGAGTTACCATCATGTTGTCATCCCCTGAAGAAATTCCTCTAGTCACGACCCTGCTTTCTCTTTTGAGGAAGAAATTGTAGCCGTTGCCTTACACTTTTTCATTCGCTTATTTCATACGCCTGTGACCTAATCGAGAAATGATGAAGTTGTTTATAGTCAATGGGCAAAGCAATAGTCTGTTGCACAAAATATTGGAGATTTTGTTGAAAGAATGCTGAGAGCCGCACAAAGGGTGTTTCCGAGCCGCATGCTGTTCTCGGAACCGCAGTTGAGAACCACTAATGCAGAGCGATGCTCACGTTAACAGCCTCGTGTTTAACCAGTCAGCGACCATTTCACAGGGCTGTACGTGGTGAACCTGGCAACAGTTCTACTGAGGATTTTATCAAGTGCAACACTGGATGGAGGTATAATTTGAGTGAGGAACAGACGATTGTAAATGAAGTAAGTCTATGCTTCTCTTATTTACAATATGGAGTTGACGAACAGACACATTAACAACAGACTTCAACAAAATGCGTCAGAGCTCATGCTTGTCAAACTACCTGCAAAAAGCAAGCCTTAATCAGTTACGACGATGGTGATACCAGGGGTGGTGTATTCTTTACTATCAAAGGGCCGCGTGAACGGTGGAATATCTTTGGTGGGCAGCAAAAAATTATAATTTGTTGTAAATTGTGCTGTTGTCTTTCTAAGGATAATAAGAAAGAAAATATGAGGAGCGAGAGAGGCTTCTATTGACTTAGTCGGTGACTAACACTACCGATAGAACTGAGCAACAACAACCAAGCGTGTGAAGGCCCTAAGTGACACACAGCAGGGACACATCGTCGCACTTTATCAACCGAAAGTGATTTCAGGTTGTCAAGCATTTCGCATTAAAATAGAAAGCATTTTCTTTCCAACCTGTTTATTTCCAGTTCAACCTCATTTGTGACAACGCCTGGAAAAGACCGCTGTTCACAAGCGTAATGCTGGTGGCTATGATATTCGGAAGCTTCTTTGGTGGAGTGTTGTCCGACAGGTAAGCGTGCTGTTGGATGCGAAATAAAGTGTTCTCTGCAAAGCTTTTGTCATTTACCTCTGCTGCTGTATCTCACCTGAACATTTATTATGCGCCTTTGCCTTTGCTCTGCAAGTTATTGCTATCCACTACTGTGATAGATGTTCAACTGGGCATTCGCTCGAACCAAGAAAATTCGTATGTTGCAGACACAACAGGCTCGTCATACAAAACTATCAACATTAGAGGATTATGTGTGCCGCATAAAATGAAATCAATTTGTGTTGGTTGAAAATGAACTGCAAGTAAATCTGACTATTGATTATTTCAGCACACACATTTGTTCACCAAACGTGGGGTTCAACTTTCTATGTTCGTGATTACTCGCTGTCAAGACACGGGGGGATGTCATAGCGGTTGAGGTGAACGGTGTTTACCAAGAAGTATTACTGCGGTCACTCACTGGTGGAGGATCAATCAACCTTTCGATTGAGAGTACACGAACTCGATTGAGAGGGGACAATACGCAACTGCGCTAATGCATCCTGACACAAAACGCAATGAGAAAAATGTCGTTTAACACCATAATTCAGTAAGCTAAATACATTATACTGATTTAGCGAGACGGGGCAGTGTTAATTCAATGAGTGGAAGTATACTATGAGACTTCCGCTACTTTCCTATCGCTTGTTCTATTCGTCCGTCGCGTTATGATATCTTTGATCTTTACGTTTACCCGCTAGATTATGTTATATTTATAATTAATTTGCCTACTTTAAAAAACTCGAAGTAAGTGATCCAGCTACAAAGATGTCTGTGTATGTTTCCCGCTGGCGCTATTGGCAACATTTCTACTTGTTTGATTTTATCTTAATATTTGTTTTATAAACGATGTGCAAGATACGCAAGACCTCAAACGCAAAGGGCCAAACAAAAAGTGAGAGTGCAATAGAAACGCTGTTGTGTTGAGGAATGTAACGTCTTGACGATGGTTCTTTGCTTCACTTAATTTATTAACCTTACTTGTTGGGACAGATTAGAATGAAAATAGTTTTACGCATTCAGAGTACAGTTGACCTGTCACTGGTTCTTCTTTCCAACGTCGAATATAGGCCGCTTAGCAACACCTTTGAAAGTTTTTGCAAGTTACAAGTCATGATTTAACACTGATGAGCGGCTTCAATTTCAAAACTGTCAAACTTGTTTTCAGGATCGGGCGACAACCTGTCATTCGAATTTCAAGCATCCTATTGGCCATCAGCCTTCTCTCACTTTCATTTGCTTCTCTGTATGAGGTGCTCTTGGTTATACAATTTGTCATCGGGTTCTCTTTCGTCATTATTTTCTATACAGGTTACATCCTTGGTAAGCTTGGCTTAGTATGTTACTCATCGTTTGTTATTCAGTTAAGTAATTGGGTAATTTATTGTGGTGTTTATTAATTTCATTTCATGAATTTTNCTGCAAACAAGCGGAGCGAGTAAAAATCAAGCTTCAAAAAAATTATAAAATCATAGCGCTTCTGATCAAAAATCTATTTCGAAACAAAATTATTTCTAAAGACATCTCACCTTGCATAATATGACAACTCAGCCACGACAGTTTCTCATCATCAAAACGTCTTCCGGAGCTAACTTAGCGAAGTCAACCGCATAAGTGACGTAAAATCTGCCTTGAAGGTTTTTCGAACATTTCAACATCTCACTAAACGGAATTCGATTTTTTGCAGTTCAAGAAACTGTTCCAGAAACAAAAAGAAGCTTTTCTGCGCTACTCATGAGCGTTTACCACACCGCGGGTTACTTGATGTTACCGCTCGTAGCCTATTTCGTCAGAGATTGGCGATGGCTCGTGAGGATTGTCGGAATAACGAATGCTGTGTACGCGCCTTTGTTTATTTGGTAAGTTGCTGAAACACAGTTTACTTTGTGCCGCTCTCGTTACTACTAAGTTGTTTGAAAAATTTTACCCAATCCCTAAGACTTCGCACATTTGGTTACTACGTTAATCATGCGTTGTGTTATGCCTCGAGGCTGAAAGTCGGCATTAATTGCGTTTAAACCCAAGCACAAGAGCGCCCGCTGATGGAGCCACGGCTGAACGCAAGTAACTTCACAGGAAATAACACGAAATTATTGCGCGAATTCGTAGTTTGCAAAATAAATATGCTGCAGGGTAACGTGGCTAAAAACAGGTTGAGTCTCACTTAACAATTAGAAAACCTTTCATGAACCCAAAGCAGAAGATCGAGTAGAGGTCTATTGCAGAAATAGCAGGTGTGCTGCTGGGGTGATAGGTGTGTTGTTGAAATGATAAATGTGTTGCTGAGATGATTGTCCAGACGAACAGGATGGCAGTGCATTGCCGCTTGCAGCATACAGCGTTTACACAATTGGGGTTTCTGAGATACAAAAAACCTTGTTACTTTAGTGCAGTGCTGATTTTCATTCCCACTTGGTCGCGTCGCAAGCAGCATAAAACCGATCAAGCGAATATTGAAAGCTCTCTTTCGTGTCGATCCAATTCACATTGAATATGGAGAAGAGTGGTGATAGCACATACACTTGCCGGAGTTTAACACTGCGAACGGTTTTGTGCTAGTGTTGTTGAAACAGACACAAACTGTTGAACAGAAACACAGTGACTTGACCGCCAGCAGCAGGTGCAGGCCAACACCGTACTCCCACAAAACATCCGAAGTTTTTCACGAAGAACCCGATCGTATGCTTTTACGAGGTTGACAAAACATGTGTAGACATCTTTGGCATACCTCCAAGATGTCTCTAAAATTTGTTGGAGAGACAAAATTTGGTCTTCAGTGCTGCACCCAGCATGCGGAAAACCTCACAGAATACCCTACAATTCAATTACAGTTGTCTCGCCGTACCTTCTTCAAGGTGTACGCCCAACGCAATCAAAAATGTCAAAAGAAACGTCTCCACAATTTATCAGTCCACTATAGAGCATCATTGGGTGGACCATAAAAGCCGTTTTTTGCCATTCTTCCTGAACTCTTTGAGTTGGTGATCAGGTGAAGGATGCTACAAAATCATTTTCGAAGTACAGATCCCGTTCTGTTCAGGATGTAGCGACCTTTTCAACCAACGTTCCAGCTGATAATTTCCGGTCATACAAAACTTGGATGTCGACTGGTTCGTGATGACATGTATGTGGTGATAACCGCGCCGAAAAGAACATCCATGACAAAAAGTTGTATGTGATGACAGATATTGAATAATAGACGCTGTAGCATCAGAAGGTTTAACGTTGGAGATGTTGTGAAACAATCCTCGTTTTGACTTCGGTTGGCGATAGATGGTTTGCTTGGAAGAAATGGTTGTGATGACGGACGTCTTGGTCTGGTGCAGATGTACAACCATGCATCTCATTCATTTCGCAACATCTTGACACCTGGTGATCTGCTGCACTACGGCCAGGTAAAAATATTACACTGTGGATCTTTCAGGTTAATCCCCGAATCATCGAAATGGAACAAACAGCATTCTGTGGAAAACCGAAAAAAATCTAACGCGGAAATGTTGATGGGAGATAAAGATTGCGAAGAAGTATGATGAATTCTGCTAAGATTTAATTTAGGCGAAACGCTAATTTTTGAAAGGTAACAAATTACATACCTATACTCATTAAAACTAGCTTGGAAATGAATGTTATAATTACCAAAGTTTAAAGTATTAATCACTTTGACATCACGCATNAAGAAGAAAGTAATCGTGAACAGTTGGAAGGTAGAATTTAGTCGTATTTTTAGTTAAACATAATCTTATAATTTGGGAAATAGAAATGCCTGTTTAATGTTGTTTTTTCATCGTGATGCCTTTTTGCGTTGTTTGCATAAAAATAAAATGGGTTGTGCTATTTCATTTCATCAGCGTAACTTTGTTTGAAGCAAAATGAAAGCAAGCCAATCGTGGCTTCCATTCTTTGTTCCAACCCAGTGCTCAGGAAGCGAATCTTCATTTCGTGCTTTCTTTGGTGAGTTTTTACAAAAACATATCTTTTAGTTAACACTTCTGCTCATTGCTTTGAACACTATGGCAATTTGAAAAGTTTGTTTATACGACGTGATACTGCAGTACAAATTATTAGGNATCATATTACGATTACAGACATTTNAATGCGATTACGAAAACAATGATGTAGTAACCTGAAAGGGTAAATTTCCTTGTTTGGTGAGTCTGCATGTGTAGTATGAATAAGNATTTAACAGAATGCTGGTTCTGCCACTTCTGATGGTCTATAACATTCCCAGGTCAAATACTGATATTTTGGTAAACAATCATATTTTAATAATCGATACCTATTTTATTTGTGGGAGTTGTACAGTAAAAATTGCGATGAGTTTTCAAATGTGTTGGAAAGCAAATATGGTTCATGAATGCCCCGCCTCGAAATGTTATGGTTCTTCGTGAGGATGGCTAAGCCTTCCAAATGGTTTTAAATGGTTGTTTTGCATGTGCATGATCTAAAATTTTGGAAGAAATATGCGAAAACATCCCATAATTATCTTCTTTTTCCTAGTCAATGAAAACAACAAAACGTGCACTTGGTTAAATATTCTAAAACGCCTTTCTTGATAAAAACGCAAAAATTTTCATCTTGTGTCATATATTGTCTTAATTCGAAAGCAGCAAAGCTGAAATTGTCGTCGGGGCTGAAAGCAACTGCCATGTATTGTTTTCAAAAGCATTCTCCCCCGACGAAGACCGAACTTGAACCACTGCGGTCTTGATGCTGAAAGGACGCAGATAAGCCTTTTCGCTTTCCTTATAAAAGCGTAATTTGTTATCCGGATTTACGTGAACCGTGTTTCTCCGGTCTCGGAAAATCAGCTGAGCAAGTGATATCTCAGCAACAGTTGCAAAAGCGTTGTAAAAAGTTTTGCGGGACCGTTGCAAACAAGATGATTCCAAAAAACTTGAAAAGACGCACATTTAAAAGTGTCATATTCTGGGTGGCAACAAATACGCACGACCACTTACTCGAGAGCTTGTCGCAGGAACGTTTGCTTGATGACTCACTACACTATGTCGTTGAACACAAGCAATCTCGGAGGAAACAAGTACATCAATGCCGTGATTAGCGCCGTGGTGGACATGGCATGCTACATTGTTATGTCGATAATGTTGCGGAAATTTGGCAGAAGAACATTGAGCACCGTCTGCCTGAGCCTAAGCGGATTTTTCAGCTTGTTAACACCTACACTTAGAGAAGGTCAGTGTATTACTCGTCTCTGAACTGAGATCACTTTATACTCGTCGAACCGTTTCTTCGTTGTATGAACCTTGAGTTGTGAAATCGGGTTTTAAAAGCAGAGTTGTATTAATGAACAACAGTTTCGTCGGAGTCACCAACAGTTTTTAAACGTCTGTAGATGTAGCAGCACTGGGGGTATGACTTAGTTATCGACGATTTATTACGCATTGGAGATGTTTCAGGTTGCGCAGAGGCACCTATAGTCACAAATACAACAGACGAAGCAACAAATAGCCAAAAGTATTGCGTGATGTGCAGTGGTGTAACTGACGGGGGTGCAGAACGGCCCCTGGCAAGCTAAGTGCAAAATACCCACTTAGCTCATATTTTGGTATTTATTATTCATTTGGTTTTCAGTGCTGTTGTTTGTTGTGATTTTTGAAAGTTTTTCAGTGGATAAGGATTTTAGTATTGCCATCCACATCCGGATTCACGATCAATTTGCACGTTTTTCAAAGTGTTGACCAGGGGCCACCTTCGGTGGCCAGTCGGTTCCCTCAGTTTCCCCCCTGGCTGAAACCTATAGTTACGTCACTGATGATGTGTTGTATGTATGATAGGTTAAACAGTGGCAGGTGTCATAGATGTCGCGGCTAACACCGTTAAAGCCAATATTATGGATATTTAATTTCCGTTATAATATCTTCCACATATTTTTCAGTATTGCTCCTCGGGCAAAAATCATTTTAAAAATGAAAAAAAATGTTTTGCACTGCAAAGTGATTTTTTCTGTGGTAATTTTGCTAGCATTTTTAATCTTTTTGAAATTTCTTTTGTCAATTTGACTTCTTCCTGGTGTTGATGGGTGAACATCACATTAACGCATTGTGAAATCTAACTTTTCGAAGTGAACATACTTTCTTGGAAGAACGCGATAGTCTCCACCCAGATGTTTTTGACCCCATGCGCATGTGGTATGCAGTGACTCGCGCTAGGTAATGACTCCATTTAACTTGACTCTAATGTCAATTTGTGCAAAATTATTCTCATTTATGTGTAAGTCTGTTTTGCGCCCCTTTTTATAAAAATATCAACCTCGAAAAAGTGATTATTTTTCTTTGTTTACACGTGATCTAGTGTAGTCATAACGCAACGCAGGTAATAGGTATAGGCTGTTGCAAATTTTGATATCTATGACGACAACTGCTTCAGTTGCAGTGCGGGTGCTTATATACTGCACCTACAGTAACTTTGCTTCATCTGATAGTTTTCAAAACAAGATAGAAACATTTAGTTCCCTTTAAAAATATTATCACCTGTATGTAATCCCACCTTGCTCACGTTGTTTGAAAAAGTCTCCTAAGCACAGTGCGACCTTGTACAACTCTTGTAAAGTTGAATCAGCTGTGCAGTAGTTGATTGCAGCAGCGGTATTCTCAGCAATCTAAAGACTTATCTAAAGATTTATGTGTGAAGGTTCAGCTTAAAGATTTGTCTCTTGTTCCGTTTCTTATTCGCCAATAAAGGTTTTGGGAAAATTTGCTGACAGAAGATTTGCCTGTTGTAGGTCTTTCCTAATTTTGATTACTACCGGTAGTTCTTTACGACTAATCCCTGCTGATTTCTTTGGTATCTTTCATTAAGGGATAAGTAGTTTGTAACCTCAACGTTCGAATAATAAATCCACGGTGGATTCAAAGGGTGGCGAGCGAGGCCTCGGGCCCCTTCTTTTTTGCCCCCCCCATCGAGGTGTTTCGGGCGTATATTTTCCTCAATTGTGGTGAAAGCCTTATCATCCACTCACAGTATATGCCGAACCGAAGCAGATCATGAGAATGTACACTGCTTTCAAAATAGACCCCAACAGCAACTGTAATGTAATGTGTAAGTACTCTGCTTTCAAAGGGGTAGTCTTGATATAGGTGATTTTAAAGCTGTTTTGCCAGCTCTTAACCAGTATAACTTGAACCGTTTTATCTTATCACATATTTAAGAATTTTTTTAGCCTACCTACTTGCTGCGGCTACAGTGTGTGTGCAAAGAGGTATATAATGAATTACTTGCTACTTTTGCACATTTTTGAAACAACTAGTGTCAATGCAAGAAGAGGGCAGCTTTGACTCCCTCAGCCTCAAAAGCTTTTCAAAACAAGTTTCAGGTTGGGTGCTTTTGCATGTGTGCCATGTTGTTGTTGAATCTGCTTGGTTGTAGCCTGTGGTTTCATGGAGTCGCTTAAGCTCATGGCTGGGAACAAATTCAAGAAACGAAGCATTTTTCCAGGGGGAAAGTGTGTTATAAGAAAGTCTGTAAATGGTGAATGCAGAGAAATGGGGCGCATAACTAGAAAAAAGGGGGCGATGCCAACTTGCTATCGCTTAACTTTTATAACTTGCTGCAGTAGCTTCTTCTCCTTANCTTTCAGTGTTTTTGAAAGGTGCGCATCATGAATACCCTTTTGCATTTTCTGTTATGTCAGTCATGCCGTAGTCTAACGCAGGCGTTGTGGCGTAATGATTCGCCACATACAACGTTGAAAACGTAGCAGCAATAGTTTGGTCCATCAAGTCGAGTGGGAAGGGCTATGACGCGGAGGGTCGTCAGTTCGATTCTCTCTGTTTGGTAGCTCAAGGCGACGCAGCATTGTGGCTGCAACCAGGNGCGGATCCAAGGGGTGGGGGCGATCGCCCCCCCTAAAACCTATGAAAGTAACTTTTTTTCAATGATTTTGAAAAAAAACGGAAAACAGCATTAGCGACATAAGGCCGTTTTTCCGTCCATTGTTTTGCCACAGTGCTGTTGTGAAGCCTACTACATCTCTCTTACAGTAGTGAACCCATAATGAGACTTGACTGCCNAATATCACTGAAATCGCCCCCTCTAAACTTACTGGCTGAATCCGCCCCCTGGCTGCAGCAATATCTTTGGGTGGCTTGCATATCCCCTTCCTAGGTTTGATCAAAAGGTCTTATTACGGTTGGCTGAGTATGATGACGTCATGCGAGGGCCGCCTTTTATAGCCTTGCCTTGGGTGCCCCCAATCTTAGTCCACCACTGATTCCGCCAAATCGTTTCAGACTTCCGGACAGAAGCCAGTACTCGACTGCATGCGTGTTTTTGCCTGAGTTGCAATAATTTATGAGTTCTTCGTGCTGATATCTGACNTTCTCCTTCGTCTCAGTGCACGTCACCGCTGGGATCGTCTCGTCCATGACGGGAAAGTTCTTCATCGCAACTGCGGTGTTGGTTGTGACGCTGTTTGTCGGTGAGATGTTCCCGACTTTGTTGCGAAACACCAGCATCGGTATATCGTCGATGTCGTCGCGGCTGGCGAGCGCTTTGGCGCCTTTTCTTATATTTGCTGGTATGTTTTTTTTTCTCGAAAGGTATGAGTTTTTAGACAAGCATCCTTTGCAGTTCTACACATTTTTAGTAAGTAGCCTACTATGTTTCAATCTGGAAGTTACACTTCGCAGCGTTAAATTCCCAATTAATTAATATGTTTTGTTGCCATTTGGCAATGATGTAGGACAGGTGTGCACATTGAGCACGCCAACGGTTCGAAAATGACCTGCGAGTGATTTGTTTTGATTAAAAATGATTTTGTTACTTGGTGAAAATCACGACAATTTACGTTTATACCGGAAGAATTCAAACCATCAAGTTTTTCCACACGCGGCTAACTACCGTCAGAAACATGTGACAAATTAACTGAGTAGCATGCTGCAGTGTGGCTGCCTGATTTGGCGAAATTTTTTGACAAAAAAGTTCCTTCACGATGCTATCAATTGTTTGATTATGTTATAGACGGGAACAAATTATATACAAACGATGGCACTAACCCCTTTGGAGTTGGAAACCCATGGTATAGGACCAACACAGTTCCATTTTACTTAGTCCAGGAGGTTTCTTGTTGATAGGTTAACTGAACTGTATTTGCTTTCCTGATTCATCAGCGCAACAAAAGCAAATTATACAGATAGGCCTACTCGTCGGAACTCCCCTAATCCTCCTTTGTTCCATCGAATATCATCTTTAAACTTAGTCTGCAGCTTACATCATGATGTGAAGCAGGGTTGGAGAACTTATTACTCTCACAAGTCTTATCAGTCTTGGAATATCACTAATGGGCCGCAAAAAATACCTAATTTTATCTTGTGATAAAAAACGCAACCGCCTGCTTTATCTCGGTAAAAAGCACACAACCGAAGTTTGGTTGTTGGCCATGGTCGTGCGCACCGCATGGAGCGAAAACGGCCGGCGTGCTTTGAGTCGTTCGCTCTTTTTCAAATGAAAAGTTTACGCTGGATTTAGAAATCACAGAAAGTAGTGGAGCCAAGGAACGATTTCCAAATCTTTTGTTCGCTTATTTAACGTCGTTAATTTTCCCTCCCACAACAAAGCTCGAAAGTTAGGACGTCAAGCTTGGAAAAGGAATACCGCAATGTAAAAAATAGATGAAAAAGGAACACCGCAATACACTTTTATTCACCAGCTCGCATTTACAGGAAAAATGGTAAATCTTTCAATTCCTTTCTACGTTCTGGGCGTGTTGGCGATGTTTGGTGCAGCGTTCGTTCTGCTTCTACCGGAGACTTCCAACACAGAACTCCCGAACACTGTGCAAGAAGCTGTTGATTTGGACAAGGGAAGGTAAGTGAGCTATATTTGCCAGTGTGGCCTTATCGACCTTGCAACTAACGACGGTTAGCTAAAGCATGTTTTATTTGTGCAGCACTTACGAAAGAGTTTTTTCGTTACAAATTACTCTGATAGTGAACTTTAAACTATTGTGTACCACCGTATGTTTACCAGAACTTGCTTCAAACTACACGGAATTACTGAGTGCAGCGAGTCGTCCGATTGTTCCAAGTGAAGCAACCAGTGCTGCTTGTTTTCAAAGCAATTGAGGCCGCGTTTTTGTTCTCACATCAAGAAACCACAAATGCACTTCTGTGAGCGTCAGTTCGCGATCATCGCTTTGCACCTGGAATCGATTTACTCATGTGGTTAAGTTAACGTCTCACGTTTGAGACGCAACACTGGCCAACACACAGGGGTGCGTGCGAGAACTTGGTCTCATTTTCTAGAAAAGTAGGTGTGGTTCGCGTTTCGTAGACACTTTTCCTGGCGATCGAAGCCATTTTTTCGCTAGATTCTTTAAACGCGTTAAACGAAACAATGAACGAATTCGAAAGCTCTTCAAATTGTGAGTATAGCACCTTGCGCACTTTTTAGGGAAAAGCAAATGAGTTTGGGGGGTAAAGTTAACTTTGGAAATCTAATAGTCTATTTGCAAAAACGTACAAGTTTTTTTTTGTATTCGTACTGCTAAAGCAAAATACAATATCTCGTGATCAAGCTGCTCTTTGTAGTTGATGTCGCTGAAGAGGAGCAAAGTTTCGATTTAGAATCCCCCGTATAGCCAACAGACTAACTGCACGCAGTCTACCCAGTTTATTAGATCAACAAAGAGCAAGAAAGCAAAGGAATCTCAGTAACAACCGTCTTCGCGAATCCTCATACAAATTAAAATATGCGAGAAACACAAATGACTAACTGTTCTCCAGGGTGTGCCCAATCGCTTGACAGTGAAGTGGCGAAGTAAGAGTCAGAGCACAGTAGGGCGGCAGATAGAAAAAAAAGCAATGACGAAACACAAGAAACCTTTTGACACGCATTTGAAGTATAATATAATAATAATCGACATGATAACAACGCACGCACGA
>JGI24022J15233_10004709_pt1 | contig 14180 bp, 7 predicted proteins | sample Ectturendosymbi2_FD_15233 | JGI IMG/M metagenome (IMG submission 15233) | reverse complement strand
ATATGTAGATCTATATGAAATTTGTAGACTGTTGGTCGTCTCCTGAGCAGTTCGACTTGTGTTTCTTCTGAGCAGTTCGACTGTGTTTCGAGGAGGATGATGACTCGAAAACCTTGCGGTCATTCTCCTCCCCCTGATATCTGATTTTTTCAGATGTTAAATAAAATTGTCTGTCTGTCTGTCTGTCTGTCTGTCTGTCTGTCTGTCTGTCTGTCTGTCTGTCTGTCTGTCTGTCTGTCTGTCTGAATGAGCAGGGGATGCAAAGTTTGGCCTTTTTTTCATCAGAGATAATTGAGACCTTAATGGAGTCTACACTTTGTTAATATTATCTGATGCATTTTAGAAACAATTTAAGCGCCGCGATTAATTTCCCCGGGCAGCACATTCATCTTAAGATACTATCAAGCAGAAGTTTATAAAAGACAGAAATTTGCTTGATGGACCATAAGGAAACTTACAGCTTTCTCACCAGCGAATTTAGCCTCACAATGTTGTTGAATTGAAACTGATATTCACATTCATTTCGCAATCATTTGAATCGAAATCGCTTGGATCAATTTTACATAAGTCAGTCACACTTCAGATTTACTGTACAATCACGTTGTTGTGAATATACTGAAGCAAATATTCTCAACAGTGCCTGTCGCATTACGATACATGCCTTCTTGTAATGACTAGTTAAGTTCACAAATGGCATGTTTGATGATTTTGAGAAAGTAAAGACCAAGAAACGTTTGACACACATTTGTTATGAATGAAAAATGAATTTTTGCATACTCTCATTTTTGAATATTTAAAACTTTAAAATGACTTTGGATTCAGTGTCAACTAAATTTAGGTTCGCGTGGGATCTGCCCACCACACCATGCTGTGCATTCTAACTCTTCGAAGATTCTGACTGCATGTATACACATTANGCAGAATCAGTGAGACGTGATTGCTTCAATCTTGGCCCATAGCGAGTCTGAAATCAAATTTGAACCCGTGATTTCATCGCTTATGCCATCAGACCTTGAAATAAAAAACAAAGCTGAAATGGAACAGTGAGCATAAAATGGATTGCTTGCATAAAGTTGCTTGGCTAGATGGGTCTCCAAAAGCATGGTCTCCAAACTTTTTTGTCAGAGGGCCGCATACGCTCTTACACAACAGTTTGAGGGACGGACATCTCACGCAATGAGATTGTTTCGGGATTTGTTACATTCTACAATTCAGCAAATTTTTCGTAAATATACTATTTTTTCATAATTGACAAAATGACTTAGCGGTCCGGAAGAAAGGGCTTCACGGGCCGGATTTGGCCCGCTGGCAGTAGTTTGGAGACACCCGAATTAAAGGATTCAGGTAAGTACTAAGCAATATTTTCTTAAGATTTATGAAGCTGTTTGGGCTTCCTACGTTTCAAGATTGCCATTTAGCAATTTCGATCAAAACCAGAAGTCTTTCAGACAGGTTTTGAGGGCGTGTTTTCAAATAACATTCGAAATTCAGTAAGTTAATTGAATGTTGTGTGTTGTTTCTACACAATTGGTTGTTCTGACGTTCGATCTAACCACATGCTACAAGAAAATGTCAAACTTTTGTTTGAAGAAGAATATCCAAGAAATCCAACTGGAATTTTCCTCCGTAAACAAAATCTTTTGCTTCCACTTTCCCGGAAGAAGATGTACCTTCATCTAGAAGCTTAGCATTTTCGATTGCTTTGCGACGATTTTGGATGATCTAAAAAATTGTTGAAATATGTTTCTACTAGTTTTACTGCACAATGGTTTTTGCTTATTTGTATTTTTTGTCCCGGTGGAAGATATGCCTTGTTACACAAAATGAGTGCTATGTCTTTTTAAAGGAGTTACCACTTTCGGTGCTTCTAAGAGTAGGGGTATTTTTGTTGTTACTATAAAACCGTTTGAAACTTTAAGTATTACAAAAATATTTATGTGAACTGGGGATCATAGAGAAATCTGTGTAACGAACAAACGTTGCAAATTTACGAGGTTTCTCAAGCCAAAATTTCAAAACAGTATCACTGTCTTTTGGTATAAAAGTGAGTAAGTACAAACATGAGATGTTGATATTACGGAGATTTATCAATTATTTAGAAACAATCGGATAAGTGGTGTAGAATGCTAAGTCACGCGCTTGTGAAACTTTACGTGGCTTTGATCATCAATTGGGTTAAACGTTACCAAGGATTTAAAGAACAGCACTGGGTGTCTCTTCAGCATTATTCTCAACATTGCTTGGATAGGTACAAGGAAAAGCTTCACGATCGTTGTTGTTATTGAGTTACCACATAAGTGGAGGATTAACTGCTTATTTGACCACGTAGATCAGGCGCAGGGTTAGCGGAAATTGACGCCCTCATATCATACGTGCCACTCGAAATGGAATGCAAAGCAAGTACAACGAAACTTTTTTCAACATAAGCCTTCCTGAAATGCTACAATCATCAACATTCGCGAAAACAGAGCATTGGTGTTTCCGTGTTAGTAACCAGTAGCTTATGGCTTCCATTTCATGAATGCGCCTTGCAATTTAGTTACATCATCGTCAAAGCACAGGTTGCTTGCATACTGCTTTCAAGTCGTGAACTTTCGACTGTGCGTATCAGCTTTGTGGTGGAAGTCACGTACCCGAGCTATGTTGCAAATGTAATCACAGTTTGAGTTAGGAAGGTCTGAAATCGTTGTGACTGAAGAAGTAAGTTATTGCACGCGTCTACCGTAGCAATACAGACTGTGAGCTTAATATCATGTTCATCACAGTCTGTCAAAAGCGATTTCATCAAGATCTACGCATTACCTTTATCTACTCAAAAGAAGAAATGTCCGCCAACCCTTTATGCAAGCTTTCGAGTGAATCAGCAGCCAGTCAAACAAGTGCTTACAATGAAAACTAACTTGTTCAGCGTGCTGGTGAACGACATCAGCAGCTGTCTTGAAACGCATTCCGTGCTTTGTTCTCCAGAAAACAAAATCTGGCATCAGATATGGATTTGTGAGTCGAAGGATAGAAATTTCACTCAGGTCCTCAACTGCTGTTAGATACGGATGTATCCCCCTTGAACAAAGTAAGAAAATAGTGCTTCAGCTCAAAATAAACAAAACTGAAGTATTTTTTTTAAAATCAACTCATTTCTAAACCAGGGGTTCCCAAATTTTCTATGACCTTGTGCCCCTGCAGCATTTCGACAGATGGGCACGTACACCCAAAAATTTCTTATCAGACGAGAGCTGAATAAAATAACAAAAATCCACTGTATTTTAATAGAACTTTCAGATTTTGTAACTACAGTAATAGGAAAACTCCGTTTTTATGTCTCAATTTTAAGTTCTTGTGCAGATATAGTTAAATCCCGTAGAATCAAAATTTTAGTTCGCACATGTTCGCCATAGACACGGCTGCCGATAGAGCTAGAGACCTGTCCAAACCCTCTAAATATGCGTAAAGTCTTCTATCATTGATTAAAAAACAATGTGAAATTTTGTGTTTGAACTCTTTTTTGGGTGCCGGCAGAGCTAGAGAAGTCAAGGTTTTTTTGGATGACGTCGTCAGAGCCTGAGATATAAATCAAAAGGCTATATTTCTGTTTCTCCTGAAGTAAACTAGTCGAAAATCCGCCACCTTCAGACCTTATCTTTTAAACTCATGTTTAGAGCCCTCGATTGTCCTTTTAGTGGTAGTGGTTGGCAAATTATGGTTTAAAAACTGATAATCAATTAATTAGCGTGTTCTTTCAGACCATAACTTGCCAACCACTAACGCTAAAAGGCCATTCAAGGGCTCTAAACACGAGGACGTCGCCTAGTCTGTTTTAAAAGAAAACACACAAAGTTCATGAAAACACGTTGACCCACCGCAGTCTTGTCGTCACCCACAAAAAAGTTCAAATCCATAACTTCGAAATCATTTCAAATCGAAACTACAAGACTTTCCTTATGTTCACTGGGTTTGCATAGCTCACTTTCTCTACCGACAGGCGGGTCATATCAGAGCATGTGCGAAAAAAAAGTTTGGTTCTGTGATACTTAAATATTTAACAGATCGTGAATGCAATTTCCAATCTTTAGCGGAATTTGCTTGACTATCTCATAACGAAACAATTATCTTTATAGCAAAAAACTCATCACCCAGGAAGTTGTCATCAAATACAGCAACCACTTGATTTAAATAACCACACGCCTTACTTTGTTTGTTGGCAATTTGTTTCAGAAGACATGGCGCATCTCAGCATGGTGTCGAGTGTCATCAAAATGACATCCTTCGACAGGTCGATTGGTTCCTCGATTCTTTTTTCCCACTTGTCAAGCATTGTTTTGGAGCATTGATTAAACACTTGAGTATACCTGCGAATTACTTTTCATAAAAATCTTTCATGGTTTTGCAATCTCACGGACTATTGAAGTGCACATACACCTCAGAGGCAACTCAAGAAAATTCACCCCATACCCCTTGAGAACACTGAAGTGGAATGCCGGTGTCAGCAAATGACGATTTCGTCTCCATTTTCTTCCATTACTGGTCAGCAATCCATCTCCAATCCAAGGTCGAATAAATTTGTACATGAAGTTATCTTTGGGTGCTGAAAACAATTTAGAAAGTAATCATATGCTGCGCTCTTTCATAAGCAGTGCGACAAAATGGCAACCATGGTCATGTGAACAGAGGTCATTTGAGTTAAAATCAGTTTAGATCAATTCCATCACAGCTTTTTAGGCCCTAAACCATTCACAACCAGAGGTAGGTTAAATCTGAACAAATTACTGAAAAACTGGAAAAGATGACACACTTTTGTAACAAATCTAGATGGCTCCTGTTGTAGTACCAAGGTTCACTATCTTGTTAGTGACCCAGAATCTGAGTCTGACAATCATGGTTTTGAACAGCAAAAAGATTTAATGGCTTCAGCGAGTCATTACTAACCAAGGCAGGTATGTCGCTAATCTTTTCCTAAATTATCTCCAAACATCCTAAAAAACGCTGGCTTTTTTGAGATCGACATGAAAGTTTTTAACAGAGTCCTCTGCACGTTTTTCAAACGTAGGATCAGATGATTTGACCACCCCACTTTTCAAATATTTAATCAACAGTACTAATATAGGATTCCAATCTTTACATTCAGTGACGAGAGTAAATTGCCCTGATTTTTTCCGCCCCTGCAATCATGAAGACAGAATGTGAAATTTTCTTAAAATTTTTTTTTTCTGCAACCAATACACTATGAAAATCAAAATAAGCAATTACTGCTTGCTTAAGATTACAGGTTGCCCCGTTTTATATGAAAAACATATAAGACCGCATCTGGACCAATAAGGGTCTTAGCCATTTGGGAGCCCTGTGCTGAATATTTTGGGGGCCCAGCGCTTGTGGCAACTGTAATCGGAATGCACAACTCAACCAGGATTGCCAAGTTGGCATATTTGATGCCAAATTCCAGAAATTCGGCATTTTTAAAAGTGGTTTGCCATGTGAAAATGCTGTTTGGCTTGTGCGCCATACTTTGTGATGTTTTTGGCCTTTTTGAGTGATGTTGGCAGAAAATAATATTGTTTGACATTTTTTCAAAACTTTTGTCTTTTATTCTAAGCTATTGAATTATTTTCAGCTTGTTTAGCATTTACTCTTCTTGTTTGGCATGTTTTGAGTAGCGGTCTACTGTATGTATTTTATCTGAACTAGGAAAGCCTAATAGTTATTATGTGGGTTCTCTGTGACTGGATTTGTGATAGATGTTTTGCGGAATTGTGGCATATCTACTGTAACATGTCAAACGCTTGTGTACTAGATGCAGAGTGATTAAAAATTATGGCGTAGCGCATATTTGTATTTTCATAACCTGTATTTTTCGGTTTAGACACTTATAAGTTATTTTATTAGGTATTTTCTGTGAGTGGATATGGTACTTTTAGAATTTAACAATTTTTTGTTGATTTATTTATAATAATTCAAGGCTTGGTTCCATATCAACATTGTATTTCTGCCATTACTCATACAGGCAATTCACATATATAGCCAACGGCCTGTTTCAGTTTGTTTGGCATTTTTGAAGCTATTTGTCTTATTTTGATGTGCAATTTGGCGTTTTTTGTCCATCTGGAAATAACAATTTTTGTGCCCAAAAATGTGTTTGAAACATATAATAACAAAAAAATCTTCAACCTCTGAAAATGTCTTTTTTCTTCAAACCTTAACACCTGGCCATGGGTCTGCATAGAAGTACTGAATCTGTCAATTGATTTCTGTTCTCTCTGCACAGAAATCCATTGACAAATTCAGTAGTTCTGTTCAGGTCCAGCTTTTTCTTGAAAGTTTCCAGAGGGATGGAACTGTACGAAAGGTACAATATTAACTCAACGATTATTGTCAGATTTGAATGTTGGTTTCTCCTTGATAGGCTACAATCACTACACTAACAGCTTTTGCACGATTAGGAATGATTTTCCGATCTCAGATCTACGAGAGAGTTCACGTAACACCAAAACGTTACACAATTAAAACTAATCATAATTGCTGGAAGGTGTTTTCGACGAATTTTACTGTGAAACCTTTTGGTTGTGTCAAAATGATTCTGTTCGAACTTGCAAAAGCTGAATAACGCTAATGATTTTCACAACGAGACTGCTTGGAAAAAACTTCACTGCAAAACGTTCAAGTTGTAATTTACGCAAAATGTTCAAGCGCCGGGTTTCGTTTTTGCTAAAGTGAGTTTTCGGTTGTGGTGCTGCGACATTATTGGCAAGATTAGAAATGATTTACAAATCTCAGATCTACAAATCTAAGCAAATCTCAGATCTACAAACATCTCAGATCTACAAAAATGATTTACAAATCTCAGCCAATTCATGCTACTTTATTTGTTTTGCAAACCAGAATTATTTGAAACGCATTTTTGATAAATTTTACGGTGAGCGTTTTCAGATATGTCAAAATGATTCTGATCCAACTTGCAGAAACACAATAACGCTGAATGTTTCACATGTTCGGATTGTTTTGAATAAAACTTAATGGAAAACTCGCAAGCCGCAAAGCACGCAAAAATTTTAAGCATTGTGTTTTGTTTTTACAAAAGTGTATTTTCGGTTATGGTGCTGCAATGCCGTTGGCAAATTGGAAAAGATTTGCTCATAAACGGTCCTACAAGTAGTTGATGTTACGCTGAAAAGTTTCACAAACGACCCAGACACACTGGTTAAAAAACTTACATGGATTTCTTGCAAAACAAAATCCACACAACATTTTCGAGAGCCGTGCTTTGCTTTTATCAAAGTGTATTTCGGTTATGGCACTGGAACGCCGTGTCTGAGACTGAAAACAATTTACACATGTCTCGGATCTACGAGGAGGTTCATGCCGCAATGAAATGGCAGCGATGCGAAATTTCTGAACGTAATGCTTCACGCTTTAGAGAAAACGCTGCACAGACGGGTGACGACACGTTTTGTTTATTTTCAGCAATCGCCAGACCAGTGACATAATATTCCGTTTTGCAATTGATAGGATGTCAGTATAATAAAGGTTGTTACTTTTTTGTTTGCTTTTCTCGACAGTGGCACATTTCAGAGAAGGTGAGTTTCACTCGTTATGAAGTAATCAATCAGAATCGTTGCATTGCATAAAATGTTTCAGTAAATGAAATGGTAAGTACAGCACGGCTATGCGGAGGTTTGGAAGATGTTTTGCAATATTTCAGTCCACAAATGTCGGGGAAAAGCAACCGCACCTTGGGTCGGGTTCTCAAACTAAAGGAAAGCGGCTAAAAATTTAGTTGCAAATGAGATCCATGTTTCTAGGATTTCAAATTTTGAAATATTTGCTACTTTCAACTAAAATAAATCGTATGAAACGAAATGTTGAGGGACATAAAAGAAAATGACAATTTTTTTGCATATATTGTTCTGAAAGAATGATACGGTTGCAATGACTTTGTTACAGAATAGGGTAAACTAGTTATCGAAACGTTTGCAATATGTCGTTGGTATCGTTCTCACTGGCCGTGATTTTCATTATAAGGCTATTTGGCACTTCCGCTTTTCGTGTACCAAAGGGTAAGCTAGATTAGTTGAATTGCAAACGAAATGCACTTGGTCACCTGTACGATTTTTCTGCTTTAGGTTATAGCAATCGTTATGAGTAATTTTGTTTGATTTTGTAAAAACAGGACAGAGGTTCAGGGTAGTTTGCTTCGCAAAAGAGCAGAATGAGTTCGCAAGTTGTCGTCTGTGGATGACTTCGTTTTGAAACCAGTGCCCATATCGTTTTAATTTACGGTTTGTCAAAGATACGTCCAGTTTGATAAAAGGTGACAGATATCACACCTTGAAACATTAAGAATTGCAAGGAGAATAAAGATTCAAATCGCGTTTATGAAGACAAAGTAATGCAAATGTAATAACTGATGAACGGCTGCGCAGGCATTGTGACGTGATTTTTCTTCTTCACTTTTTTCTTGCAATCACTAGCGTACGGAGGGGGTGGCCACTGTACCATGGCCTTCCCCTCACACCCTAAAAATAAAAAAATTATAAACAGTTTTCGGCAGTGTACACTGTCAGTATTTGGCAGTATATACCAAAATGTTTAATTTTAGGCGAATAACACTATTTTGTTTAGAAAAACGCCTCTCAAAGCACAAAATGACTATATTTTCTACACGTTTGGGGGGAGGTATGGCCGTTTTGGCCCTCCCCTGGCTACGCCTATGGTTTGGCCCTCTCCTCGGAAATTTTCTGCGTACGCCACTGCTTGCAATTCTATGCAGATTGCCGAGGTTGGACATTGTTTCTCGTTCGCCGAGATCTGTGATGAAATTGCAGGCGCCCATCACGAAATCGTGGCCGTCGCTAGTCAGTGGGCCCCAGAGACGTAAAAACTGTTAATCGGACTGACATGCCGCGGCGTGCGTGCACTTGCCAACCGCATGAATGTTACGAGATTAATGAACATAAAATTATAAAATTATCAAAAATAGGAATAAAAAAATTACAAATATGAAAAACGTTAAAATAATTGAAAATATCACCATAATCCAAAAATTCAAACTTGTCAAAAACTCGAAAAATAATGAAAAACTCAGGAACATGAAAAACGCGAGAAATATCAAAAATATTGTTTAAAAAATGAAAACACAAAAGTGGAAAGCATGAAAAAATATTGTGAAACATTGAAATGATTGTAAAATTGAAAACGCAAAAATATGAAAATTATTAAAATGTAGGTTGGCATACATAGGTGCAGGAGCAGGCAAATCTTTGGAAGTGCGAAAGATTTTTCCCCAAATCTCCCCAAACTTGCTCGAAAAAGGCTGCAGTGAGGGTTGAAAAACTCAGCTCTGGCCTTCTCCTTAGCAACCTATCCTCGATGTCCTGTGTCAGCAGGGTGACCTGGTCTACGGTCGACCTCCCTTGTCGAAAGCCCGCTTGCTCCTGTGGGAGCAAACGGTCGATGATTGGTTCGATACGAGCGTAGATGAGCCTCTCGAGGATTTTGATGGCGACACACAGCAGAGATATTGGGCGGTAGCTTTTTGGCTCTTCCGGTTTTGGGATCGCACATATTAATGCTATTCTCCAGATCATTGAAATTCTGAGTTGGTGCTTGCAGGAAGTGAGGAAATCGCAAATCCAAAATTTCAGAGTGCCCGGCGTGGAGTATAAACTCCGGGAAGGTAGAATCCAGACCCGGACACTTTCCTGGCCTCTGGCACCTGACGTTAAAACAATTTTGATGAACATGAATGCAGGGGTTTCGTTTAAATCGATGACACGTTAACACTAGAAGGACAGCTGTTTTTGCGAACCTAAAAAAACGAAACGCGTCAATTGACGCAATAATGTTTTTCAAATTGCGGAAATATAAAATATTTTATTCAGAAAAGTGTTCCTTTCCTTTTTTAAATTACTTTCTACTGATTTCTGCTTTTTATTTGGAAATACAAAAAAATAGCTACTCGATTCAAATCCTTTCTTTTGCAAAACAACTAGTGCAGTATAAGCTTGCATTATTGAAGCTCACTATTTACACATTTTGTATGCACAAGTACCTTATACGGGTTTCTTATAACTTTGAAAATCGTCAATAGTGCGATTTACGCATGTTGACGTAGAGAACGTGACCCGTTGTTTGACCGCAGGTGTGGTTTTGGAGTTTCAGAGTCCGAAAATTATTCTGCAGGACGCTTTTCATGCACAACGTTTCCTGTCAGTTCTTGTGCCACTTTGCGTTGTATTTTCTGCTGCTTATATTGGTATGGCAGACGAAAACGTTAAGTTACCCAACTGTTGACAAAAACCATACCAGACATCATAAACACTTACACGTGCCACCTTCTAGTTCCTGCTTTCATAGAGTAAAGTCTCGTCCTTTGATCATAAACGTCGTCTCCCACTGGCGTAGTTGTATTACAACACTGAGTCGGGTTTCTTTTTTCGATTTTCATTGCTTGAAACTTGAACAACTGGATGTAGGCCATTAAAAAATCCCTTGATATTCTTTGATTTGGACTGGTATGATGTAAGCGTGATTGGCATTTCGCTATCAAACCGAAACACTTCTGATTTGTACAGCTCCTTTTTCTTTTTGGACTCTTCCGGAACATCGTGTTTTGTGGCATCTATCTAACGAGACTGCACGTCTTTTCAGCGAGTCACTGTACCAGGTCAAGTGATGTGAAAAAATTATCGCATCTGACGTCGCAACCTAGCTGGAAAATCTGGCCCTTTAGCTTCATAACAACAGCAGTAGATACGCTCACGTCTGAACACTGCGCGTCATCTTTCCCTGCATACGAGTAAGAAAGCCCGTCGAAGAAACTATTGGTTTTCGGCATCAACTGACAGTCAGAACTTCAAACCAAGCTTGTCGGGTTTATCAGCCATGTACTAGACGAGTTTGAAAATTGCCTTACATGGCAGCAACTGCTCATCCAGTGTGATGTTGTACTAGCTGAGGGAAAAATACTTTTTGGAAGATTTATAAAATTATTTCAAAGTTGTGAATCGACAGCAAATATATCGTGTAAAAGATTTCAAAGCCTTTCCGTCTGCAGATCAAACGAAGACATTTCATGAGTTCTAAAAATCTGATGTTTACTGGGCATATCATGTTAGAATACTGCATATCCCCATGACTTACCCCATAAAATGTTCACACGGAAGTTCCGCCCTCCAACCACCAAACCTATGATTTTTTCAGTTTAAAAACAGCCACATCCCAGGTTTCGTCACCAATTTGTTTTTCACCCGCCTCTACAGTGAATTTTGGTGTATTACGCAAAATAGGCTCAACACATTATTCCGAACAGTGTAGGCGGACTGCCAGAAAATGGTTGAATACAATGAAGGCCTAGGTCTAGAATGAAATCGCACATTATTTTACGTTTGCAATCGGCCCTGAGTGGAAGATGATATGGTGACCTTTTTTTACCTGGATCCAATTCCATTATCCATTATTTGGGGAGACTGGTGATCTGCAGCAGAAATACAATATCCAATAGATACCGTAATATAAAATTTTGCGACAGACTTTTGCTTTTCCTTTGGCAGCATCGTCAGTGCTGACAAATATAGCGCTCGTACTATGGCCCAGATGTAAAAAAGGTAAGCTTTGACGTCATAGAAACGATATTGAAGATAAAAGTACAAAAGTGCAGAGATGTGGACGCTGAATCGGTGTTGATTCAGAGGCTATGCTAATTGAATTCGGCATTAGCATCGCTATACCCCAAGATTTACTTGCATTTCCGCGTCTGCCCCAACTGACGCATGACGTCCTTCTAGGTAGTACACGTTTTATTTTTTTAAATAAAATCAAAAAAGTTGAAATTCACAGGATACCAATATAAAAGTAAAAAAGAAAAAGAAATAAAGTTTCATTGCTGCACTATTTACTTCTTCAAAGTTTATCAACCGAATCTGTCGAAAGTACGCCAATTGACGCGTCCCGTCCTAGTGGTAAGCAAGATTACAATAAGAACCACCGCTTGAGACGTCGGAAGTAGCTGTGTCTGGATGGCAAAGATTGAAACCAGAAAAAGAGTATATAGATACCAATGCGCGACAAACCATGTCTTCAATTTACACCATTCAAAATGTCGACCTATAATAATTTTGTTACACGGGATATTCCCAAATATTTTTAAAGGCGGATTTGGAAATTACATCGGTAATGAACAAAAGTGTGTCAGGTGGTTGACGTATTTCCATACTTTTGAATAAACACGATATATTTTAATTTAGTTGAGAGGAAGAACTCGCCAAGACTGTACTACGTACCACCGCTTTTGACGTAGGAAGCAGCAGTGTCTGGATGGTAAAGACTTAAACCAGAAAAAAATGGTGATGCCCATCTGTTGAACATTGTAGGATGTGTTTTCGGTCTCTCTCTTGAAGCTTTGAGCAGTCCGTACTCGTTGGGAGGAAACTGTTGACAGAATTAAGCGACTTGTTGCTGTACCAACAACAAAGCTTACGTTCGCAGCTTATTTTACCGTGGCTGTTTCCATTTTTAATAATCGTTTAGATATTTTGCAAATAGTTTTTCATGTGAACTTTCGCAATCTTTTTACAGAAATTTTTTGTTTTCCGTAATTCTTTGTTTTCATCCATGGAAGAGTATATACCTACAGAGCTTTTTAACCTTACAGGATTGAATAGATGTTGAACCGTTGTCCATCTCAGTGTATATTTACATGCAACACTGGAATTAGCCTTAAAGTTGATTCGCAGACAAAATGAAATTTCCAAATCTGAATTTCCAAACCTAAGACAATGTCATAATAAGGAAACGTGCTACTGTCATGATTCCGATAAATATTGAGAAAATGTATGTTCTAATCGCTGACACTCATTCACCAATCACCTTTTTGCCGATTAGTATGCAGGGCGATTGATCTTGCTAGTTTTTAGACTGCTTTATTGCTGAAACCGATTAGCATGAAAGAGCAAGCAGTTTATGATACCTCTTTATTGTGGCCATATATCCAATGCCGCTTGGTTGGTCCAGCTAATTCATCCAATGCTTTCGACCGTTTGTACATTTCAACTGTCGGCGAGACAACGTACATGATAAAGCAGATGGCCATCAGGACAATGGCAACGTCAACAGCAAGAACTGCTGTCAAAAGTCCTGGCGCTTTCAACATGGAGAAAATGTTTGAGTCAAAACCCATCACTACTTTGTTTAACAAAGAGATTCCGAAGGATGTGTTGCACTCTAAAAATGCCAGGAACGATAAGATGCCAAATGTTGATTTTATCACTTTTTTGTCATACAAATTTCCTTGGTGGGACATATTTATTTCAGTTGCGTTTATTTCAAAATCACCAATATTTCAGTTGTGGTGCACTTTTTGCTTTTGTGGTCTAGGTTACAATAAAATTTTGTAGTATAAGTAAAGATTGCAAGAAATACATTGTGATTAGACAACATAAAATTCCATAAAAGTCAAAATCAATGGAAGGTTTCACAAATCTTTATTTTCAAGACCATCCTAGTCGACATCCGTTAATGATTCAAGGAGACACTTGAAAGATTCGCAGCCCGGCCCCCCGCGAGCGGAGTGTAGCTAGTGCGCCGCACCAGGGCCCACCACAATCTAGTGGGCCCATGGACCTCAATTAGTTAAAAATTGAAATGGGTAATTATGCATCAAGTTTTTATTGTTATAATTTTCTTGAATAAACTAAAGTTTTTGCTTCAGTCGCTATAGAATGTATCGTCATTTTTTTTGGTGTGCCTGCAACCTTCTGTTACGCAATCGCCTTAGCGATATTGACGAATGCACAAACACTCGCCTACTATCATTCGTACTTGTTTAATATCACATTAATCACAAACCGTCAGAAATGCAAATCATTCACTTCAGCGAAGCAGTCGTGATTTTCCTAAAACACAGCACCAGTGACTTTACCGTACGAACAGGCCTTGCGCCTTTACAATAGGTTTTTCCTGGAAAAACAGTAAATCGGCCATTTGCCTTGCACAAGAAAACACAGTCAATCGGCCTTGTGTTTATTTGGTGTTTTGTTGATGGCGCTTTATAACTACAGTGATTTTGTAGCGCCACGACTGAGTTTATACAGTGGGTGGTTTCATTTGATTAGCTAAACGGGGACCCAGGTTTTGCATTTAGCTTGTCAGAGGGGAGGTTCGCAAACTTGTACCGCCGTTAGTCACGCCACTGC
>JGI24022J15233_10004706_pt1 | contig 14184 bp, 8 predicted proteins | sample Ectturendosymbi2_FD_15233 | JGI IMG/M metagenome (IMG submission 15233) | reverse complement strand
ATTGTATTCTCATTTGCTCTAATGTTCGCTAATGGTTGCTTTACTGCATGCGATGGCTTTTATGGTGCTTCTGCTTATTGGCTGAGTCATATGAAACAATATACCATTACCATTACCACGTTCGTTCACGGGCATTGCAACCAATGCTATACGAATTGCGCAACAGGCGTGTTTTCGTAAATGTTAGTACAGCAACAAAAGCTGTTGCGACATGTACGAAAATGCATACACCATCGGTAATATTACACAGACTAGAGACGAAAATGTTTTAGATTTAGGCCGAAAGAAGTATAGCAAGAAGTCTGCGACATTTTGTTGGAATGTCTTTTGAAATTGAAATTGGAAAATTTGAAATTGCGCAGAGATGCTGCCGAAATTTCCAATACTCAAACCGAACATTGAGCACCACCAGCCGAGTCAAGCAGCTCAAGCTATTTGCGACGTTCTCGATACAAAAAGCAGCATTGAATTGTTATAACCTGCTTCAAATGTGTTGATGTTCGTACTTCAGTCGCCCGTGTCAACTTTTATCTGATATGTTTTGGTTAAAACTTGAACTGACAGTTATGCAACGTTCGTCAGCAAAGTAGTCCCTATTGCTTTGGCCTAGAGGACTTTTTACAAAAACGCAGAAACTTCATACACACTTGCAGTCCCGTATTACAACAGTGGTTCATATTTTTACTGGATATGATAACATCGTTTTTTGCAAAAATATTTTCCAAGATTATCTTAACTTTTATGCAAAGACTTCCTTGTGATGAAAAAATGGCAAGTCTCATTTATCCGTGAAGACATAAATTAATTCGCCGCAAAAAAATTTTGTTGACAAGTCTTAGGCTTAAACTAACTTTTTAAACATAAACATTATTCATTTTTCTCTATCAGTCGTCTGCTTGGGCTACTGCAATACGAAAGGTAATACATGCAGTCTATGCTTTGCTTATATCTGTATGGCTTTTGCAAGAAGATTTTTGCTGCACTACCCTCTGAGAAACTGAGCACCGTGAAGTCGTTCGCTCACTGTTCCCGATAGAGTACACCTTCAGTAAATTTTAGCAGTCAGTTTTATTTTAGAGCAACGACCGAGCGACAGAAGCCCGCTGTCAAAAATGTGCGTTTTTTTGCATCGAAAACAAACGTCTTGTTTGCGTTTTTTGCTTAAAAAAACGTTTTCCTTGCTCGCTAGAACGCGAGCACTGTGCCTTATGCAGCAGAAATCAATGACTGGCACTGGAACTGGAACACCTGCTGACACCTTTAAAACAGCCACAGCAGAGATCAACAACACCTTTAGCAGATCCTGTATACCTTTATATGGCTGATGAACAACGACAGGAGACGTTTGCAACATGGCGTTCAAAAGTTAAACGTTAACGTGTGGCTCATTAGCGATAGCGAATCAATCCTGACGCTTAAATATTAATGGGAACGGCGAATACCTGACTGGTAGCATGGCGCGATTCCTGAAACCACGACGAGAGATCCAAACCGCACTGTGGCCGGGGACAACCAATGCCTGCATGACGAACCGTCTGGATTCTTGTTTACTTGCTCCGTATGTTGGCGCTAGGTCGCAGGCTTGGCTTGTACAATGCATATATCCAAACTGTTTACCAACATTTTTAATTTCAAAAATGCCGCCTTATTGAAATTCTCGATGCAGAGATCCACTGAGAATTGCTGCGAAAATTGTTTTTATATCCAACACAGACTAGGGAAACTTGACTCAGGTAATAATACGATACAGGGAAAGCCCTTGGATGGAAATTTTGAAATTAGTAGGCTACAAAGCAGTGAAGCATTTTGGGACCACAACTAGTTTCATCCACATCAACTTCATCTCATCATTCCAACTCACTTTTCTCACTCTTTATTGTTCGTTCCTCAAACGTTTTTCAGTTCAGGTAACAGTTTCTCTCTTGTGCGTGCGTAATCGCTTCGGAATTCAAGTTCAAACACAATGAAACATGGAAATATTGAACTTAGAAATGACCTCTCCGTCTGGTTCTGGAGCAAGATGATACCCTAAAACATTTGAAGCTGTCATCAAAGTTCACGATTGTTAACTATCTCATTGCATGAGCACAACAACACTATCCCAACTTCTCGCCGAGTTGTTGTATTTCGCTCGTTGTAAAATCTACCCGAATGAACGCTATTACTAAAAAATGGCGCAAAGAAAGTGATTTGTACGTTTTGCAATGCACTGATGATGATAAGAGATGTTATCGAAGCGTCTGCAATATGTCGTTGATATCGTTTTCATTGACCGTGATTTTCATTATAAGACTATTTAGCACTTGTGCTTTTCGTGTACCAATGTATGGACAAAAGTGTAAATTTTGCTTTTACTTTTGAAACAAAAGCACAGAGGAAGCACAGACATACATACCATTTTAGTTGCACTTAATCTTCTAATAAACTCCACCGTGCCCTTCAAACCCATTTGAAAACTTTAATCCACGTTCTATGAGATTCTAACTTGACAATACAATTATTGCAGCAACACCCACATGAGGTGCTAGGTACTACAGTAAATCAAATAACGACAAAAAAATTTTGAAAAGTAGGAATGTTTGTTTGACTGTAGTGAGACGTCTCTTTAGTCTTTAGTTTTGTCGTTTTATAAAAGCAAAAAACATAAATGTCTATTCAAACACAATGGTGTTTACTGCAGCATTGCGCAGCAACACTGTCAATACTTCATGCAAACTGTTTTCTAGGTTTATAACATAGTAGATAAATTTCGTTTACTTCTGATTTCAGTAGCCTAAAATTTTCACTTCAAGGCAGATACGTTGACACGTTCAGGCAGGCCTTGCCAAGCCTTTTTAACAGGGCAAAGAATCGATACCTCTGCTGCAAAATGTGCCCATTAAGCCTCATCTATATCAATAAAACTTTGAACATACGACCACCTCTTGAAAAGACTTGCAGTAGCGGTGGCTGATGCCAAAAATAATAAAACTACCAAAAACTGCTTGCTTGCCAGCTACAGTGGAAACTTGAGCCAGACATTATTTACTGGTTGTTAAGCGTCACAGCTGATTAAGAAGCTGCAATGAACACAAGTTGCCGATGAAGGGCTGAGGAAACAAGCTAAGATTCTGCGTCACGCCGTTCTTCGCAAGAACACTTCGGGTGCAATTAACGTTGACATGAGCGGTAACCGTGATCAACAAAAGTTTGAAATTAAGCGACATTCGAGAGGCTGCTAGCTGGTTCTAGAACATTTACCGCAGTGATTGTATGTCGCAGTAACGTATTGCAGCCCGCAAGCAACACATGACGCGCAAATCTGACCGACTGGATTTCCGTCTATTCAAATATCAAACAATTTGCACGGCCGCACTGAGGTGCCTTGCCAGAATGCAAAACGAAAAGGTAGATGCTCTTTGAAAGCTGCACAAGGCAGACTTTCAGTTTTCACATGCCATGTACATTGCGTTTGCAAAGCCGCACTTTTCAACGCACGAAAAACAGTCGGCTGTCTCTAAAACACCTCCCAACATTTGGCTTGGTATTTCAAACGTGACTGTGTTTATTGTGACCGCATCTTCACTTTCGCAATGGTTCTGCTGCGACATTGCAGTCGTAATAATGGTAGATCCCCAGGGAGCACAACAGGCACGAGCAGGACAGATTTACGCCTGTACATCGACGGTCTGCGTTCACAAATATACGAAGTTGCCAAGTTGGTATGATGTGATGTTTTGATTGAAAGTGAATTTGACGAGACTGCTGGAAAGGAGTATTTAAGTCTTAACTGACCAAAATCAAGCTAGTTGCTGCCCAAACAGCGTTTAACCGTAAAACGTGTTCAGGAATGTTGTTCAGGTAAATCAATATACAAAAGTATTCCTACAACAGCGATTTTGAAGGAAACAGGGCACGTTGCATAATGTTGTTGCAGACTTAAGCTGCGGTTTCAGGTTTAGTGGTTGAAGCAGAAGAGCCTTCGCGTTTTTTCTGCTGCGTTTGTGCTTTTGATGCACTGCGGTTGTTTCTTCTATATTGCCCAACACCAATCCTAGAGCACAACATCATAGTAGAAAATATGTTGCAGTCTCTGATCTTTCAGAAATGTCATCTTTAAAAAACTAATTGCCTGTTCTCTACATTAGTCTGAACGCAAGGTTTTCATCATATGAAGGAGAAGCTGATAATAAGAATAGTCTACAGTTCTCACTATCACCAGTATAAAATGCACGTAAATAAACTGTATGCAACTTGAAATAAATGAAAAGATGGCAACATCAGTATTTACTAGCGACCAGTGGCGTTGCGAGGCGAAGTGCCGCCCTTTCCATCTCTCAAATTTGCTTACGAGAATTTAAAGTGAAAGAAGATCATACTTCGTGCTTAGTAAAGATATAAGGGATTTAAACATATTGAACACCTCAATCAAACACAAATTGAAATGGGTCTTGTTTTTTATTCTCGATTATGGCTCGTGATGTTTCTGCTTGTCCGCCAGCTTTCCCATCATTTGCTCTTCCTAGTTTTACTGCCTTCTTCACATATGCATCTATGAAACCTGCATATTTCGTTTAATTTTCTTCCCTGTGGGCTTTCAGCCTGCGATAAGCCGCATCGCTTAGTTTGAATTATTTACCCATTCTAAAGATCAAACACAAAATATGTGTTATTGCGGGGCCTAATTACGGAAGTAATAGCGGAATGTTTACTTTACAGATGTAAACATTTACTTATGTTTATATTTCGTGTGGTATCCTCATCTTTTGCTGAAACAAAGTGTATATACTGCATATATTAGGTTATGATAATAAATTTAATAATCTAATCACAGTAATGTAAAGAACGATTCATTGTTTACTTCACGTTTCAGTACTGGTTTGTTTCTCTTAGAATACATAAACGGCTTCAAACGTTAACTCTGTCGCCACTGGCGCGGGCCGTCTTAAAGATGCAGACTGGATTTAGATAAAATTTGCCAAACAGGCTTAAAACCGCCTCTGGTTGAGAAGTGTTAGCTTGGAGCCTCCACCGTCACCTGCAAATTTGGTTTGTCTTTTTACTTAGCTCTTCTTCAGGAAAATGTTCCATTACATTTGTTGGCCCAAAAGTGTGGTTTTCAGTATTAGACTGTATTAAGTCTTCTGTCATTTTTACCTTCAAATGGAAACTTAAGAAACACCTCTTACATGAAAAAGATATATAATTATGTATTTTAGCAACGCTTCACTTGTTAAGAACTAAATGCTGAGAGTTTCAGTAATTTGGATAACGTAATTTTGTTTGTTTCTTATGTATCTTTACGTTTTTGTTTCTCGTTCTTTTCTGTGCACATCCCATTTTTTCGGTATGAAATTATACTACATAACTTTTTTCTTTTGTATGTCATCAGTTATTTTTCATTATTTTTTATTTTTTTACTTTTTTATTTTTATACTTTGTTTTAATATTTTTTTGACCACACCAAGGTTCCTCAATTAAATTTAATCCATTCCTTTGTGTAAATAAGCATGCTCTCTTCATCTGCAAATTTACTTCACCGTGTTCTGTGTTTGTTTGTTTTTCTAGCTGTGCTTATTTCATTTCCAACCGCTGTTTTTCAGTACTGTTCAAAAAGTGATAAACGGGGTTGGTTGACTAGATGACCGCCATGGTCCTTCGCCAATCCTATGTGCCACAGTGACACTCTTTCTTTATTCAAATTGATCAGCTATTGTGCCATTGTGCTTTCATTTATTTTAGTGTTCACTAACAATTGCTTTCCTTATTGCGCCATGGCTGTTTGTATTATTTCTGGTTCATAGCTGTGTCACATGAAACAATAAATGAATAAATAAATAAATCTCTCTCGCTTGGGGACTTGGGGAGCACTTATCCCAATTGCGCGTGCGTAGTGTTTATGTTATTCCTAAACTTCGTCCATTAGCAACAGACGTCTATTTCGAAAACTGTATTGCCAAACCTACCACGAAGGACATCCGTATTTTCATGGTTCAACAATGATTACAACGTCTTATTTTCGACGGAAATTGTTCTGAACAACTTTATCCAGTACATCCATTGCCAAATTGTGCAACTGTTTCGGCTAAAGTCCCTTTCAATAAAAGCCTTAACCTCCATCATAGCTAAACATACTGTTTGCACGTGCGTTACGTTTCAGGCTAAGGTTTATCGCCTGTAATTATTTATCAAAATGAGAGCTACACTTTTTCTAAGTTTTCTTGTTGAAATGATCTTTTCTGTGACTGCAAATGTCAAGTATACCATTGAACAAAGTAGCCAAACCCTATACGAAACTCACATTGCCTATCGGCCGGCTCTGATTCACTTTACTTGCAGTCCAAGCCTACGATCTCAGCTCTAAATTACCAAAGCAAAGACACCAAACGCACCATCTCGCTTCAAGAACGTCGCTGTCAGATACTTAGTCAGTCAGAAAAACATCGGTACTATTGAAACTGCGTAATTTACCTTTGCAGAGTTCTTCACTTCGCCCGCAAGAATTTGATGTTGATAAGCTCACCTAATGACTAGGCCAGGGGTCTCAAACACGCCGCCGCATGTGGCCCGCGAGGACGTTTTACGCGTTTTTGGGAAATTTTTAAGCATGCGTTTTTGGGAATTTTTAAGCATTTACGTTATCTAGTTTATTCACAGGTGTTGGAAATTGCTCGGCCAACGAGTGAACAAGTTCTTTTCAAATGAACGTAGAGACGGCAGGAAATGATTTGACTGTAACTCATGATACCTTTCGCAGGGAATAAGATGTAAAAGCTGTTGAGTGGAATATCTGGTACCGCCGTTGTTGCGTCACCGTCATAATGCGCCCCTCCGGTTACTTTATAAGACCTCATTTGGCCCTCGGAGCAATTTGAGTTTGAGACCCCTGGACTAGGCTACAGGTTGTGACACTTGTTTATCGAAAATCTCCCACTGAACATTAAAGAATAGCATGGGACGTGCCGAGAAACGTTTGTCAGCAATGCCGATGGGTGTCAGTTGATATAATGATGTGCCGTTGGAACGTTGCCAAGCATCGAACGATAGGAGAAAGAGGATTAAGGTAGTTTTGAGTCACCTTGAATTCAAACTGAGCCATTTTTATCAGATTTTGAGTAGGAGGCAATTTTAACCTCGAACTGCCAGACCAGCAATGGTGCTAGCCTGCGGTCTAATGTCATCCCAGACCTTTGTTCAAAGGACTCTTTATTGGTGGGAAATGGCCTTGACTGGGTAGGAAGGGGCAAGCACTGGAGGCATTTCCCCCCTAAGTAAATATGTTAAAAAGCCCTGATTTCAAGACAAACACAGGGGTAGTTTAACACCCTGGATTTGATACAGACGTTTGAGTAAACATTTCATCAATTTGCTCACTCCACAACCACATTTTCAAGGTTATTAGACTGGTAATGCTAAGCACAAAAACTGAAAAGAGTTGAAACTACTTTTAAAAATTAGTTTTTAATCAATAATATGCCACCCCCTAGAAGGTGCCGCCCAGAGTCGCAAGCCCCCCCCCTTGCTGCGCCACTGCAGCGACGTTAGATATTCTTAGTGACCTCAGATATTGACTAATATCTCCAATACGATGGTTGGTGATCGTTTTCTTTTCATGTTTGCAGGAAATTAAAAGCAAGCATTTAAAAGTCAATAACAAATTTATCGAGAGATGGTAAAAATGATAAATCCTATTTTTGTAATCTAAAAGTCGTTTTATTTCGTAGATAAATTTCTACAGCGTAATCAAGAAAAAATATGCATTGAGTCGCAAAGATATCACCATTGAAAACATGCTTACTTTGTTGAAACCCAAAAAGCCAATGAGTGATTGGAAACAGAATGAGAAAGCAGACTAATTGGCAGCTAACTCTGCTTCGCACCAGCTTTTCAATGGTGTCCGATTTCCGTTCTTAGGCAGATCACAAAACGGGAGAGCAAATTTGTAGAATCCTGTTTGTGAAAGTTTTTTAATTCGATAAAATTATCTTATTTTTACTTTGAAGAACTTTTCCGATTGAGTTGACCTATACAACACCACGTCTGTCAGTATAGGTCACTGTTTTGTAAATAGCATTTCCTTGCAATTTGTGAAGAACGTACTACCAGATTCAGAGCTGTTGAAACATTAAAAAAACATCCCCTTACTTTGCAATGTGTGGTCTCAAAATATTTGGCCTCACCATTGCAAGACACTGACTGTGTTAACAGCACCTATTTCTTGCCAAAACCAGAAAGCAGAGAGCAACTTGAATTAAACTCAGAAAAAGTCATTTGTGGAAGCCTTATTTGTTTTCATGTTTGAAAGTGATTTCAAAGTAAGGATCCACATTACGCTGTCATTAGCAGTGAGAAATGCGATTGTCACTGCAAGCAATTTACCACTAAAAGTTTTGTGGCTAGTTCGTGGTTGTAGGCTATTCTTGATGAAATAATGCAGCATTTTGCTCGTTTATGGCGTTGATGGCTGTCTTTTATTCGCTAATAAAACATATATTTTGCTGGAGTTTTCAAAAGAAGTTTTACCTTTCACAACGATCATCAGTTTAAACTGTTGTTTTTGGAAAGCTATTTCTTGAACTTCCTCTCCTGCAAACAGTTATTCATGCTACAGCCTGTAGCGCAACTTTGTGCTACTCAATGCAAGCTTCACCAGAACTTTTCCCATTTACTACGCAGTAAATTATTTTCCACATGACAAGCACGCGGAGGAAACTTTAACCTCTGCGAAAATAGCAACAAACAAGTGAAGACTGAGACAATCTTGCCTCTTATCCGCGACGATCTCCGCGGTCAGGAGTGTGACTCTCAGTGGCCTTAGACCTGTGACTAAGACTCAGATGATGACTACCCCGCAATAAAGAGGATGCAAGGCGGTTGTAGCCCCGAGGCGGTTTAGCATATGTATCAACTTCAGATTCGAAACATCCCTTTCTCCCGCAGTGACTTTGTTTTCCTGTTGTCACGCGGAAGTTACCTAGAGAGCAGTGGTGCATTCAAAACTACACAGTTCGGAACAACAGCTTGGTGTGTCTGATGTGTTTCACGTCTGTAGTTCGTACCCACCTAGTCCAACACAGCAATCAGGCTTAAGCAGGCGACCGATGGGGTGACGTAACCGTAGCGTAAAACTCTGTAACAGAGAACTTTGTTCAGAAAAACAACTTAATTCGTGTAGAACGCATTGCACTGCCTGGAGTTGCTCTGTAAAAACATGAAAAAAGTGTGTGAAAGCGTTCCCACACACAAAAAAACGGTTTGGGAACGCCGTTCCCATACGTCCCGTCCGATTACATCCCTGGTTGTACTCCGAGGGCACGAGCATTAGAACTTGGTCACTTTGGTTTGAAACAATCAGCACTTACTGCACGCCTTCACAACAAATAAAAAAAGGAATGTGCAAATTTCCAATCCACGCCCTGCCATGCCTCCAGCTCACATGCATTGCGTTCCCAATTTGAGGCACCTTATGTGGAGGCAAGTGGTTTTCCCGTAGTTTAACTAGGATTCTTCCCGAAATATAGAATATATGATCGACAATGATACAAACCTGACCTAGAATGAAAAAACGTCTTGAACGTTTGATTCGATTCACTGGTATGCAGGATTTTTGGGGACTTGAAGTTTGTAACGGTTTTGTGGGGTGCTGAGTCCAAAAATCGCATCCGTTTTTGTCCATCTGGTCAGGATTAGCCGCTAACGAGCATAAGTTTTGCAGTTTTTCGCAAAACATTGCAAAGCCTCAACAAAAGTTTCGAAAGTTAACTCCCACCATTTTATAACTTGAAAACATATTTTGTAATCACTAGTTGTGCTTTTAAAGTGATGAAATGCTTTGTCAGTTGTTGTTGAACTGCGTAGGCCCATAGGGAGTGAATTAGTAGCAGTCTATTGATAAGTGTTAACTACATTAAAATCCTATGATAGTCTGTGCCTGGTAGATATAAAAACAATGGAGAAAAGATACCAGGGTCGCTGAAATACCAACATGATGTCAAACTATTGCTGGCGCTGAAAAAGAGAGGTTGCTGGCAGTAGCTTCTGAAAAACACAGAAAAGGCAATTTCAGGACTAGCAACCATGCATTATTTTTGTCATGAAAAAAGAGTATACCATCAAGTTTGGGCTATTCTTGGCACTTTAACATTTTTCTGTCACCACAATCTTTGCATTGCAAGGCCATAATATCTGTGTATTTTCTCATCTGTGTTTTGTAAGTCACAGTTGCAAGTATACAGTATACACTAACTGAAGTTTTGTGTTTGTTTTACGTTTTTGTATGCTTTCTACGCTGCACATTGCTCTTCATAAGCTAGTTTACAAATCATGGTTATTACAAGTCACTAGTGTTTAAATAACATGTTAGCAAGTTTCACAAATAACGTAATGTGTAACCCTCTTCTGCAACAGTTTGCTTAAAAAACTACAATTGCTTAAATCTAAAATATCAAATAGCTCAAAAACTGGACCACATAGGAAAAATCTGACAACAGTTTTGAAGTCAGCGCCCCAAAATTATCCTGAAATCGCTATTAATCCCAGTCCCCACGAACGTCATTCAAAATTGTTGAGCTGTGAATTATCGATGCGCTGTAGAGTGCTTCATTTTACAGAAAAACGTGAAAAGTCGGTTTGTCGGTTTATTTTTTATTCGATCATTAGGATTCTTGTAAATTGAGATTCGGTTTTGAATGCCTTTTCTCCCATTGCTGAACTCAGCCGTGAACAGAAAGCAGCGTATCCACTCAATCCCAAAACGACCTGCGGAGCCCTAACAAGCGCCGGCCAAATCTCTGATAGGGAGAAAGCACTTTGTCCAGGGGCTCCACCTCAAAAACGTAATTTTGTTCACAGCCCTATGAAATGGAAAAATAATTGCCGTACTGCTACCAAATTTTTTTAATTGAAAGAAAACCAGTGGCCTTCAGCAGCACTGTACAATGTAAACACGGCCTAAAATTTTTGTGAAGTGATCTCCTTAACAATACCCCGCCTCTCTGGTGATGTCAAGCACGTCTATAAAAAAATGATTAAATCGCCTGAAAGATAAAGATTCGTGATAAACAGCAAACGTCAGGAACTAACTACAGCGTTCATTTAAAGGTTTTTGAATGAGCCTTGACAAGCAAGGAACAGCAACCGCCAACGAAGCAGGGCTTGTTTTATATCATAATATTCCCTTAATAAACGTTGAGGTCAGAATTACGGTCACGAAAGTTCAACAGGTACTCTGGAGCTATTCGATTAGACGATGATTATCAGACGACAATACTTCACCAAAAATCATTTTATCAAATTGTGTAGAGGTTTGATACCAGCCTCTGCCGATGGTTTATAGCAAAGGTAATTTTGTGAGTCTTATATGTAGCTTGGATATTTTTGGAAAACCCTGGTTTAGCGAAGCCAACTATGTAAATACAACAGTGTTTGAGATTACACAGGAGAGCAGAACCTTAACAAACAAATATTTGGGAAGCAGTCCAAGAGCTCGAAAAATAAGGCTGGTTGAATGATGCCAGACCAATTTCAAGGGTTTACAGTAAATAAGAACAACCTATTGCAGCATTTACTGAAAGTTTCAAAGGATTATCTGCAACAAGCTTATGACCTCCTTTTTCGGCAAAATAACGACGTTTTGTCAACTTGGACTTTTGTGAAAGTTTCGGTTTTGCAAGATTTATCGACACGTCGTTCACGCTAATCACGTAGTCAGGCCTAGTAAGTCCTGTGCATACTCATTACAGACAATGATCTCCCTAGAGGCGCTCTGGGTAACTTCAAGTGCTTAGACGTCTCCACGTCTGTTGCACTCCATCTTCAGGCAGTAAATCAGACGTGCAATATCCCCGTGCAAAAGCTCTTCCAGTCACTATATCCTCCCACCCACCACGCAAACCCACTCAGGTTCCTAGCAGGGGTGAATTTTGTTCAAACGAACCCATTCGTTTTCCGCCAGGCAGGAGGTCCTCGTTTAGGCTGACGTACCAGTGTGATTGAGCACGGGCCGGCTTACACGAACACGACGCAAAACCGCGGACGCCAAAATGAGAATTAACTGCACCAGCAGCCGGCATCATCCGTCTCCGTTTCGTTTCGATGGAGCGCCCACGCTCGAACAAAGCAAGCTCAACTGTCATCGTGCGTTGCAAGTACACACCGCAACAGCAGTGCTTTGTGAGGTGGGAACAGCTTTGTTTCACCGTGGGAAAACTGCTGCGCCAGTGTTTGGCAAGGTGCAATACCTCCGGTCAGCCATGCAAATCTGCAAAGTCGACAAAGCACAAGGAATGTAGAACACATTTGTCAGTAAAGAGCAGTTGCAATGCCGCCAAGTTTGTTTCGTCTTTCGTGGAAAACTATCCTTGTTGTCAACTTAACAATTTTTTCTTACAATCGCACTGCATAGATGGATTAGGTCTAATTACGATCTCTACTGAAACGTAAGCTACAAGTCAGTTAGTCGTTTCCTAGTACTCCCACCCCTCAAAATATTTCAAACAGACTTGATAAGTTTTGAACAAACAAATACGTATAGAATGTTGAATGAAAATGATACTCAAATTTGTCATTTTTCTTGCTGTACGCTTACTTTGTAATTTTTTGAATTTTTGATTGAAAAACTGTCGAAGATAAAAACAGAAACTTTTTATAACAATTTAAACCGACGGCGGACCACAGTCCTGATATCAAGTGAGTTTTTTCGCTTATCCACAAAACTTGCAACGGAAATGACTTGTCTGCACTGCGTGTGGTTTCGTGTTGTGATTTTGACCGAGGTTAGCACACAATTCAGCAGCATAGTATTGGAATGGTAGAAACGTTGGTGATGGATCGATGTTTTTATCCACAACGTCAAACGAGCCCGCAGAACAAAGCACGACTGTTGTCTATCGGGTTGCAGCGGGAGACTTCAGCCAGAAAGCGCAGTGAGAGCTTGGACCGGATAGTAGTCAGAAATAGTTTTCGAGGGTCGTGTTGATCTCCTTATGAAGAAAGTAAGAAAATCATGTCGTTATTTGTTTTATGAAGTCCCAATAAAAAATACTAATAACTTTGATACAAAGCAAGGTAATTTAAAATTTTTACTTGAATGGTTCTAAAACGCTGAATGCAAACGGCAAGGCATTAGATGTATTTTTGAAGCTCCTGAGGAAATTGAAATATTTCGAAGATCTTTCAGTTGCCAAGCATTCAGTGAAACCACGGTACTTTTCCTTATTTCCCTTGCTACCAATACTAACCTTACATAGATTATAATGAACATTTGGCAAAACAACTAGAATTTAATCTAAATGAGGTGAGTCCTCCTGAGAGGTGCTGCTGAATGATAAAATGCAATTTAGGGGTGCTACTGTCTGGTGCAGGTTGAAAAGTTTTTTGAACCAAAACAAGCTGAAGATCTTTGTGTTTATGGCGGGAAGAACACAACTTCATTCAAGGCCACCAATGTTTCACTATAGTTCAACGACCAAACTGAAAAAGGCAGGATTCACTTTACGTCAAAGCCATATAAGAAAGATTTAATTCGTAAATTGACATCAAACCTCGATCGAAGCGTTTTTTAATATTGCGTTTGTACCCGGAGCGCACGCATCAAAGACTGCGCTACTCCAAAATTACTTAAAAAGCAATTTTCGGTTTGTCAAACGTAAAATGGCACATTGAAAATACATAGCAATGGAAGCGTAAGTGAGTAAGGTTTTCGAATTTATCATAAGCTTTTGATTTAGCATCACTCAACATACGAGTTTACACGATTAAACCCTTGTTGGTGCAACTGACTGCGACAACTCCTGTGTGCATTAGCACATCGGTTGTTGTACGAATTCCACCAATTCCCAAGGCTCATGGAGGTGTCCAAGAATAGTTTTTGGGGATTTCTAAAAGCATGGCTTACATGCAGCGCAATTGCTAACATGTTCTAATTCCTTTGTTCTAAAAGTGGGCGACATCTCCCTTTCGGGGTCGGTATCAACCGACAAGAGGATGAAAAAAGAAGGGGTAAAAAGGGGGGTGACGAAAAATACGAATGCGGTCAAAACGCAAAACGATTGCGAATTAGTGAATACTACCAAAGCGAATGTTTGTTTTCGGCGGTTGCGTCTTTGCATCTTCACACGCTGACTTACCACCAACATCGATCTTCACGTTACAGGCGCCGCGTCCCGGGCATCGAGAGTGTTTCGGTTTCGTCTTACTCCGTTGTTG
>JGI24022J15233_10004703_pt1 | contig 14189 bp, 8 predicted proteins | sample Ectturendosymbi2_FD_15233 | JGI IMG/M metagenome (IMG submission 15233) | reverse complement strand
TAACCGGCGATAAAAGTATCCGAAAAACTGTGACAAACTTAAGTCCGAACCTTGCCCGAAACCCGGCCCCACCCGAAATACCCGGCCCGTGTTACAACTCCGCTTAGCAACAGCACCTACTGTGTATACAATAAGAACATTCAACTTCACTTTTCACTCCACAACTCAATTAATCAAGGCATAAAGATTAATGATCTACTGTGCAGCAATGGTTCTCAAACATTTTTGCCCATGCCCTACCTAATGACTTCTAAAATCCTGATTGCCCCCCTTGAAGTGATGTATAAATCTTATGATTTAAGAACTGAACTCCGTTTCAGCTAAGAAGCTTAAAACGCAAATACTTTGGTTTAAACGAGCTTCCAAAAAGCACAGCATACATGAGAAATAAAATGAAATAAAAATTCAATTCGAAAATTTGGACTCAGACCTCGTCAGTCGGCCTCGATGGCCCCTTAAAAATCAAATTGCCCCTTGTTAAGCGTACGCACCGCGCTGGGAACCACTGATCTACAATATGTGCACGAAAATTTTATGCTCAAGGTGATAGCTAACCTGAAAGAAATATGATAATTACTTCAGTATCTGAAATTTATCTAGTTCATCACCATTGTTTTCGGACACATCAACAGCAAAGTTTCAACATTTCTTTGGTCCATTGCAAATCGTTACAACTGCCACGTTTGATTATCAGGTTGTGTCAGGTAACTACCAGGCGATAGTACAATATCTATAGATCGATGACAAAACCGACTTCAATGCCTTAATAGTGCAGTGAATAGTGACAGCAGTTGCAGTGTATATAGTTGTTTTTTTTAATGAATTTGTTGCATATTTCACCTAAAAGAGAAGTTTAGAATTTGGCGTATGTCATACAAACTGGTAACTGCAAAATCTACCAGAAATATACCAAACAAAATATACCAAAGGGCTTCAAAATACGCTGTATTCTCGATATATGTCATGTAAATATGTCAGTTGGCAATACTATTAGTGCATCGTCATCGACAAGTCTCGAATCATCACTGAGTTCATAATCACGACGGGAGTAATGTGTTAAACCTACTTGTCGCAGCTATTCCATCGCAACACAGTCGCACATAATTTCGTCTTTGTTGAACTGTTGTATCACAATCGCTCAATTGTGACACGAGGTTCTAATCTGTACTAAAAAATCGGCAAGATTGCAAACTGGGGCAAAAGTTATTGATCATCAGTTTTTCTCGCCAGTACAAAAGAAACGTATGACCAACGGTGTTGTTTATGAAACATGTTACCCGAAAATTAAAAAATGGTTTTTTATTGGCCTACTAGATCAAGAATCTGAAACCTGTTTTTTCCGGAACTCTTATCAAAAGCCACGCCGCGAAAAGTTACTGGCAAAAACTTGACTTTGTGGACAAAACTTGCCCTAGTAGTTGTTTTGAAAGACATGCAATTTTTCTCCCGCCTTGGGTCACGCTCTCGTTCTTTTCACCATCTTCCTCAGCATCTGGTGCTGCGTAACCTAGTCTAAGGAAATATCCTACTGTAATTGGTCTTGCTGATAATGATTAGATGAGACTGACTGCAACTATCTTTGAGTGGTTTCTGAAAATGTTGGCAGACATCGAATTTTTTCCTCGAACTGTGTCGTACATATCGTCCATTTTTAATATTGGTATAACGATGGCGTGTTGCCGTTTTATGTGAAAACAAAATTACACTTAAACTTTTTGCAGGTTGTCATGTTTTCGCCAACGATCTCAATCCTGAATCCTACAAGTGGTTGGTTCATAACGCTAAATTAAACAAAACGGAATTAAAAGCGTTTTGCATGGATGGAAGAGAGTTCTTAGTCAAAGAGCTGAAAGCCTTCCTGTTGGAAAAGTAAGTTTAAGCTGTAGATTTCAAATTGTGACCATTGAAACTTATTGACGTTACTGTGTACACTAATACCCCCTTATCGGAAGTATCAGGTACGCAGAGAAAACGCGTTAACGTTGCACTTCACTTTGATGCAAAGCCCTTGGCTCGTTCGAAGAATTGCAGTGTTCACGCGAAAACATCACAACTGCTTCTACAACTTTAAGCGTAGTGTAATTACTTGGATAGTATTGCACTCAACTGAGATCATTGCGAAAGTAACTCTCGGTAGTTCTTCGCTTTGTTCGTGCGGGTTTGGCATCTTTTTCTTTTGTATATTTATGTTATCCCTTGGTTCTCACTGACTAATAAAATCCATTCGATCTCTCATTTATCACAAGTTGCGTTTATCACAGTCAGAACCCCAAGCTTCAGGTGCATGTCATAATGAATTTACCGGCGATTGCTGTTGAGTTTTTGGATGCATTCAATGGCATGCTTGACAAAAGCATTGGAAAAAGCAAGTAAGATGTGATTACTATTTCTGCTCTTAAACATTGTTATTGACATGAAGAAAGATTACAACTTACATTTCGTTTGCGCCAAAGCTGAATCACAAAGTTGTAATGTTGTGTGTCGCTCACGCCCCTTATTCGCGAGGGCCTTGGGCACGAGGGCGATGCAATCTTTCCCCAAACTTTGTTCCTAACACTCTGAGGAAACCGCGAAATTAAGCACAACAAAATAATTTTTAAGCTGAAAAGCCAGTTTTGAAAAAACGTGTCTGACACTTATTGATGCGCGCCTTTTCCATTTACAACCCTTTAGGCATGGTGCATTTCAATCAAGAGTTTTGCTGCTTGTGTTGAACTCACCTGCTGGTTAAGCGCGAAAAGGAGTTACATCTCTTTTGGTATGCGTGACAGAATCTCTCAATGTGCAGCGCCCGTGCACACATTCATTATCATTCTGTTGCTGAACGTTTTTTGTGCCCAATTAACTTTGCAAGTTTTTTTCTGCAACCACCATGACAATAGGTAGTGATGTTGAAGGCTCATGTCGTGTTTTCGGATGAATCTAGACATTTTCTGTAGAGAATGTCGCGACTCAAGTCTTTTTTTCGGTAAGACTCCACTCGAGTTGGCACTTGCTGAGTAATGTATTTCAGTGGAGAACCTTTTTTGCAAAAACCAAACTTTTCCGACAAAATTTGAAAAATTTTAGCCGAATTTCATGCGAAAACTACAATTATTCTCCCGCGTTCCAGGCCTAAAACCTCTACATTACCCGTCCTTGTTTAAAATTATTTGGCTCTAACGACACGATGCACGTCGCAACTCGACTCGGACTCGAAGCTACATCGTGTATGACTCGAATAGACTCGAAGTAGATTGCGAATTGCTTGAACTCGGCTGTGTGATGGCTCGAGCACTCGATTTCCAGGTTCATGATTTGCACCCATTTGTGGCAAAATCCGTTTGTACATCAGAGGTGGAACCCCCTGTGAGTGCGGTCTGCCTTGTCGTAACAACTTCATGGAGGGCGAAGTGCGTGCTGTTGAGACATTGTCATCCTCTGCATCGCCTTAAATCTTTTCCGAGGCGTTGTGTGTGCGGTATTGTACATTGTTCGCATGTACTGTAAACTTGTGCTCATTTTTACACGCGTAGCGACTCGTCAAAAACATGACGGCATCCGCCAAGTCGTAGCCAGTACAGCAATGTGGTAAAGTGTTTTCTTTGTTTCAGTGAATCCATCGCAAACAATGATGTGAGAAAGGAATGGCAGAAACGACAAGATATTCTACCGAACATTAACATACACTGTCACAGCTTTGCTCCAGCTGAAGGCGGCTCAGGTACAAATGTTAGCATACTGGTACTATCCAGAAGTGTCAGTTGGTGCATGTTTCTATGGCAGCTTTTCTTGTATGTACGCTATAACCATGCAGCATTTAGTTATTGATATACTTGCAGACGAATTGAAGAAGCGGACGTGTCAACACCTGGGTTGCCAGCTGCCTCAAGATGCCACCTTCCATTTTGTTCGGAAAGTTTCTCCGAACAAACTGATGTTTTGCGTTTCCTTTGTTTTGCCGAAAGCAGTGCTGTTTGAGAAAACATCGCGTGAGGTTGATAGCACATTTGCGGATGAACCTCCTAAAAAGCGGTTAAAACCGTGATCGGAAAAAAACTTCTACCGCCAGTGAGCTGCCAGGTCTGTTTTGACGTGTCCCAAGCGCCTCGCTCACTTTCGGGTCGAGGAACAGATGGGTGGTGTTGATGGGAAACATTTCGTGGAGCCGGTAAATCGAGCTCATGTTTTGACGAAGGGGATTTTTTTCGGAATTGTTGCGGAATGGCATCGTGTTGCAACAGCTCTGTGCAATTGATTGTTTGTTTCATATGACTCAGCTGATTTACAGACACGATACATGAAGCCATCATGCAAAAAAGTAACCAACTGTTAGTAGAGATTAGATTAAATGAAAACACATTCGCAAGAGAATCGATCAATGTAAACAAAGGTTGTCTCTGTGTCAGATAGGCTTGGTAAAGGAAAGGACTGTATGTGTCTATTGCCCGTAAGATGTTGTCCAGATCCTTTTCCTGTGAAACATGCGTGTTTGATGCTTATTTGAGCTGCACGGCGATAGAACTGCGTATCTTCGTCACAGTCAGAGACAAATTATGTAGTTTTTGTATGGCCAGTGATATTTTCGCCCAAGACTGGCTTTGCGGCTTCCTCAATGGAGTTTCGAATTCCGCAGTGAAAACTTCCGCTCGGTTTAAATTTCATAATGACGAAGACAGATGTTATTCATTTTTGTGGATTAGGCGTTTGAGATACTTTTACTTTAAGGAATGCTAAATCTCGAAATGATTTTCGCTGAGCAAATTCTCTTGCGACATTGATGTGTTGCACAGAATATCCTTTCCAGATGATATGTAGGATATTTGTTGGTATCATTATATCGTTACCGATCATTTACGAAGCCTTGGTAGTTATTTGAACTGCTTTGCGTGATCGTTGGATTTGCCCAATTTGGTTAATCGGAATGAGCCTGAGTAAATGCAAATCTCACCAATTTTTTTCATGAATTTGCACCGTTTACTGTTCTGTACAGTACACTTTCCTCATGCTGGAAAAGTTTCAGCTCTTTCATCCATTTCATGTTTTGTGGAAAACAGTTTTCTAATTGGTTGCGTGCTTCCTTTTTGCTGATTCGCCGAAGAAGACATTCACTTTTTTACCTGTATCTCTAACCCCAAATCTAGACCAGGATGTTAAACGCTGTGTATCATTTGTTCACTGTTTTCTGCTACTACAGGTGTCATACAGTGTACTTGTGATACACCAGTGACACACTGAATATGATTTCTTGAAAGCTTAACGATATTGTTTTGCATCGTTAAACTTCCAGTTCGAGCGCATCTTGTAGAAAGCAGTCGAAACCTCCAGGGCGTTTGTGCATGTTTTGCAGTGGGTTCGGTTGGGCGATCAAGCTTGCTACACGCATCACAAGTGTTTTACTCAATAATGGTGTTTTTCAGGCGAGACTAGGTAGGTTTTGTTATTCTGTATAAAGTTATACCTTATCCGAAATACAAAAACACCGGAGTATGTTTGGCAGCTTTCTTCATATAAGTGAGTACAAGTTTGGAAGTTGTGTACGTTTTGATTTTAATTGCAAACATGATTTTTATACGGTGAATTGCAATTGGCTATCACTTAAGCTGCCGATTGAGAGCGCATGATCTACATGTCCCAGACAAAGGGTTACTTTTGGGATTTAATTTCAACGCTAACTCGTTGTAGTAGATAAAGAAATTACCAGTTTTAACCTGAAACGTTTCGCGAATGATGTGATCTCCAGACAATCTTTCTTTGACTGCCGTAATGCTGTCACCGTTCCCAGCATCATCTCGGCATACAAAACTTGCATCTTTTACGTAGCTCTTGATAACGTACGTGGTATTCCCCCCCTCAGACAGATAAAAAGATAACGAGTCAGGAAATTTCAACATTTCAGTTTACTACGATGTCGCTGATGTAGTTAAAGCGCCAGTTAACGAACGGGCGAAATAATTTTTCTCAATATAACGTAAGCTGTTTTTTTCCAAGTTGCATTCCTCTCTGTAACTCGCGATTCTATGAAACATAAACAGAGTTTTTACTTTGAAATCCACTTTCGTACAGTTGTACCACAATTTCTGCAAAATGATTATTATCATAGCATTTCTCTCTACATCCGTTACCTTATATCACTTGTTCGCACGACACGCTTTCGTTAATCGTTGTGACAACAATGGCAAAAACTGAACGATGGTTGCAGAGTTACCACTTTCCCATTAACTGCTGATAAGCTGTTGTTTTTCTAGTAGTTAGGTGCATGTCATTCCATCAGCTTAACATTGACTGTAACAAGTCACATCTTCCATTTTAATAGTTCTTACACCACTTCTTTTTAGCATTACATCGCCTATTATATCGTACAGAAAACCTGATAAGAAGCAGCATATTTGTGTCTATAAACATCGCGGGAAGCGAATGATACTAAATTTCGAAGTATAGTGACTTTTTTTACACGTTTTCCTGGCAATATGCGTTCACATCGTCAACTAACTTTGCATTCATGCTTGGCGGTTTTAGCTTCAAATGAAGCTCTGCACATGTGTGAAGAATACGTGGAAATGCCAAGAATTGCAGTGTTTTCCAGATAAAAAAGGGCTCGCCTGTCACGAACTGTTTGTTTTCAGTGGGTGTAGAAAATAAAAATATACTTCGGGGATTTGTTGTTGAACCGTGTAAAAATACTGATGCATTTGCTTCAGTGTGTGAGTAACCTCGAAAAAAACTTAAAAGATATATTATTTTTTAAATTGTACTCATTGGCCAGACGGTTACCATTGTGACCTTCGTCGTCTGATCTGTCGAGCATTTTTGCAAATGATTTTGTTCGTGAAGTGATTAAAAAAATCAGTCAACGTATAAAATCTCGTAACATAAGTTTCTCTTGTTGCAGCTACTCCCTGTCGTTGTTTTCGTTGTCGCCAAACCAGAAAAGATCTTGAAAGTTTTGGATCCGTTGCTTTTTGTATTGTTTATTTTTGCAGCAGCGTTTTCTTATCCAATCGTTATTTTTGACGACACACGGTTGATGTTTGTTGCTCAACACTGCTCTTTGCCCGATTGCATTGTGTCATGTCAAAACGTGTTCTTCCAAAAACTGAACCCCAGCTCCTTTCCGCTGTTAAGCTTTAGTTTTGTTGCTTCATTCACCGACAGCGCGTTGTTTAGGACAAACTCGCATCAATCCCACCCAAATATTTTGTGCAACTTCGCAGAACTTAGTTACTTACGCAGGAACGTGGTAACGCAAATATGGCACTGAGCCTTTTAACTCGAATCAAGTGTTTTGTACAAATACGAAGCTTCTCAACGCAAGCAACAAAAGAATTGTGGGAGCTTTCTACTTACAAGTGAGGAATGTAAACGCGTCGGAGAAAAAGAGTTGGTAGTTAATAAATATGCTGTATATTAGCAATGAGCATAGTTTTGTGATGTGTATATAGCGTTCCACGGAGATTTAAATAACCTGTGATTTACTTCACTTGCAGATATTTTCTTCCGTTCCAAACAAGGTTCAAGGACAATGATGCCTATGGTCATATTAGCTACTCTGTGTAATACTCTCTTGTCGGATTGTTGACAACCAATTACTTCGCCAGGTATTGTTTATGCTGCACATTACGAGAAAGCTGCCTTTTGAGAAAATATGTATAAGCTACAATCTATGCGCCCTGAATAGCTATAGGTGGGTTGCACAACGCGATTTTGTGCCAAAGCGAAACCTCTGCAATGTGCTAAAGCTTGTGATCGCCAGAGCAACTTCATACAGTCGAGCGCGCTTTCAGTTGCGAATGTGCCCATACAGGTGTAATAACACCTTCTCGACAACGTTTCGCTTCTTTTTTCGTATTTGCAACAGTAGGCAGTCGCGTTTTCAGATATTATAACATTTCAACTGATGTTTTCATAAGTAATTTCTAGCAGTGCGCACATTTTGGTTCTGCTTGTGTTTTTCTTCAGAAGTTGAAAAAAGTTTTTGCTAAACCGAAGTTTATCTTGAAACTTTCACCAATATCCGGCCACTTTTTGCTAATGAAGCAACTACGGTTAATTAAACACGGCACAACGCCGCATGTCGACTTGCCGTTTATGTTCAAGCGCATTGTACTATCGTATTCTTTATACACATGGGCGTCGGAAGGATTTTTTCCAGGGAGGGCAATAGCGGATTTTTCCAGAGGTAGTCAATAATGTTTTTTTCCAGGGGGAGGCAAAATTGGTGAAATTTAATTTTTCTCTCTCGGAACTGAGAAAACAACCTTATTTTGCTAAAAATGTAATTGTAAAATGTCAAATTTTAGAAGTCGTGGGAGAGCAAGCCTTCCTTCCGACGCCCATGCTTATACAATAAATCCGTAAAGTTTTGCAAAAGTATGTCAAGTGTATTTCTAGCCAGCTCACAGTTCTACTAGATTTTAATTTACGACTGTGTATAATTTGCAAAGCGTTGAGGATGTTTTAATCCTTCGCGATTTCCTTTCCGTTGATCTCACCGACTTCGTAATACTTGTAGACGCTGCGACGGGAACGCGTACAAGCAATTTACTGTCGAGGCGAATTGCAAATGCAAGTATGTTTAAACGTATTAGATATTTTAATTCTTTTTTTTTAATTGCTGCACACACGTGTCTTTACGCTGCACCACGTACTTCCTAGAATCAAAACTGACGTGACAGGATTTTAAAAATTACGGTGCCCGCCTACAGCAAATGATTGTAGTTACTGTTTAAAGCAATGCGTTGATGCAAAAATTTCGTAAAAATACCAGTTTTGCCTGCAGCTGCGCCTTGTTGGTGCACATGCAGGTGGTCATTAGCCGTAGCGGTGGTTTGCTGCCGATAAAGTCTCTTCATCTGTATTTGAAGTGAATCTATCAATTCAAACCATCAAAATCATATTCACGTGTGCTTTTGCTTTATGCGTATGATCAAGTTCCTGTCCTAGTCCTTTGATTGTTTTTCTTTATTTTTGGCACTTTCTGCATTGGCGTTTTTCCTGCAATTGGTTTAGAAAAAATTGTCTAAAACAGTGGTTCCCAAACATTTTTATCTGCAACACACTGCAAAGTTATTTTAAGTGGACAAGGAACCCCTGCCAGATCTACCAAGTAAACATAAACGCTTTTTTCACCCAAATTGCCGTTATTAAGGTTTTGTGCTGTAAACAAAATTATGCACAATAAAAGTAACCACAAAGCAAGCTGGATCAAGTGATATAGCGGCCGCCACACGCCCGAGGGTTAAAGGACATATCAGCAGTTTTTTATTAAAACTGGAAAGTATAGCTCGCGGAACCCTTTAGATTTGTCTATGGAATCCATGGGTTCCGCGGAACCCACTTTGGGAAACGCTGGTCTAAACTATTCTCAATGCAAGAAAGACTATTCCCTAGTTTCAAATTTATCCAAAGGACTTCACAAAGCAATGATAATTGTTTTTGTCTTCCTTTACCTCTTTCTTTTTCACAGGTCTTCACTCCGTTACCCTGAAATCGCAATCGGTGGACTAGGCGTGACAAAAATAGGAAAGTCCAGCGTAATTTCCAAAATTGGGTTTTTCAAACCGAAGCAGCTGTGCGGTGTTGATCCCATAAAAGAATCTGGGCTCAGTCTTCTTGGATCATTTGCTGACGATATAAACTTGCCTGCTATTCAAGAGTCGTACGTAAATGAAGCGGTTGCGTTGGTTCATATTGTCCAAGTGTGTGTTGACCCCATTACCGAGAAGCCAGTTGCTGGTCTACCTGAGGTCGCTGTTGAGTCGTTGAAGAAAATCTTGGTTGGTTAATATCAGTGATCGTCGAAACTCACCACATACTGGGATGATTGTTGGTTCGATTGCGAAACCGCAGGTGTTGCGATGAAGTCGCAGTAATGATTTGTAATTATTGTTCTGCAACAAATTTGAGTGTAACGAAGTTCACCGGAACTTGATAGTCGTTACAATGCTTCCAGTTTTGGCAGAGTCTTTTAACATCGCACTTTAACAATACTCTATTTCCTTTCAATCACGAACTTTCTGTGGAAAAATCGAGTTCTGTTTTCTAGAGATTTCATTACTAAGTGCACATTAAGAAACTGCATGCTGGCATGTGCAGCCGGTTTTTGTGCTTTGCTGAATTTTAGAACTTTCAAATTGTAACGTCGGCTATGCATTATAAAAAGCAGAATTTCCTTTTTTAGCAACAAGTAAAAATTTTTTTCGCAACTTTGGTTTGATGTGTGGATGACGGAAACCACGTGCTCTGAGATGCGTTGTGTGTAGCAAACACAAACATATATTTCGATAACGTTGCTTGCTTTTGTAAAAGTGATCTGCTGCTCTGGCGCTCTTGATTATTTGTGCAATATCTTGTAATCAAACGTGTGTTGTGTTTCGCCAATAGTTGCAAATTGCCAACCCGTTTGTACATCCGATGCTTTCGTATTGCTTATTTTTTGAAGGTATATCGACGTTTAATAGCAGTGTTGTTACGTTTACTGTGTGTCTAGGGAAATCACTTTTGCCACGAATTCGTTAGGAACAACAAAAGCACGTTTTGACAGGTTTCGTGTAAGTCTAATAAAGAAGTTAACAACTTGCATCGTCGTTTGATGCACAGTGCACTGTACTGGGTCTAAGTGGTTTTGGGTGGGACGCCAGACTACTATCGAGACAAAAAGTGGTGAGTTTAGGAAAGACTCTCATATAAGTTTGTAATGAGCTCATTGACTTTTCAATGAATGGTCATTGAAGGGAGAAACTCACGTGACTGATAAGGCTTTGCACCACTACGTCACAATTTTTCCCGCTTTTTTCTTATTTTCTTACAGCGCCCTTCTCCCTACTGGCTGCAGAAACTTGCGGCAGGCACACTAAACTTCATATTTACTTGTACTGGTGATGGTAGCGGTGGTTACCGAAACGTTTACGATGGCTCTGACAACTCTGGCTTTGATCGTAATTTTTATCAATTTATATCATCGAAAGAGAGAAGGGTTATGGGCACAGCTTCTCAACATCCTTAAACCGGTTAAAACATTTTTAGGTCCATTAACTACAAAAAAAATCACTGACTTCTGAAAAAATATTTGATATTTGAACTTTTGAATTAAATCAATCTTTCGGCCAAAGAAATTTTTTTTGAAATACAGTGGCAAAGGATTTAGTATATTGATAATTTACAGAAACTATGTACAGCAGTCCATCTCTGGTAACACAATGGGCCCCGAGTGTAATTCGATTAAATGTCGTAATTGTCATTTTTGTTGACCCACTTCACTAATTTACAGAAGTCCTGATGCACGGGGCATTCTCGTCCGTTCTCTTGGTGGAAATGTGTAACATTTTCCATTTATTTTAATGTCCTGGCTTTTACGTAGCTAGTCTCCGCAAACGCGACCAAGTGAATCTATCAGCAAATTTTTTTAATAGGAAATCGATTTCACGTGACACTGCGTATCATCCGTCCTGAGAATAAGATTTGGTAGCCAAGAATCATTACGGGTTCACTACTGTAAGAGAGATGAAGTATACTTCACAACACTGCTGTGACAAAACAATGGGCGGCAAAATGGTCTTATATCGCGAATGCGGTTTTCTGAATTGTACAAAATCATGGTGAATAAAGGTAATTTTTGTAGGTTTTAGGGGGGCGATGCGCCCGTGGAATGCGAAGTACAGCATTACGTGAAATCGATGTTCTATCAAAATTTTTTCTGATGAGTTCACTTGGAAATGAGTGACAGTAAGCGACAGGGAACGTGAAAGTTAAAATAAAAATGCCGGCTGGTGACAGTGTATATAACAACGCAATAAAATAGTGAAAAAACTGCATGGAAAAACGCACAAAACGTTACTGTGGAAAGTAAAGCAGTAAATAGTGTGAACGTATGCGGTAAACAGCGATCAATAATGCGATAAATGCACACAGCAGACAGAGAAAAGCCACTCCCACACAAACTCTGCCGTTTCACGTCAAGTTTATGTAGCCTGCATACCCTGCTAGTTCAGCATCTATATGGTGAATTTTTTCAACATATGTTTTGGTATGGTCCAACATCAGAAAGAGTTTGGATGTAGAGAAGGTAGAAAAAATGGTTAAAATATACGGATTTTACAGAGCTGAAGAAGATAACCAGTAGAATTTTCTCAAACTGTTCGAATTATTCTCTATTTTTCAAGTCCTTCAAATTTCGTTGCTGTTCGTTTTGTTTCAATAAAAAATGTACACTTAACTGTACAGTGTGCTACTTATTTTACTTTTAACTTCATAGTACATTTTTCAAAGGAAAAGAAAAGAGTGGGAATTTGGTGGGTTTTATTGGTTGTATTAAGCGAGCTTTTTTAAAAACGCCTGGGTAGTTTTTTTGGTTGGGTCCAATTACATCAACCCTGGAGATAATTATGGACCTTTAATGATTTTCTGAGTCAAACTTCAAAACTGTCCTATTTCAACGTGCTTGATTTAGCTGATTTTATGATGTATCAGTAGTTTCCCGCTTCGTTTTTTGTGCTAATGCCGTCACACACCTATGCTTGCAATATGTGCTGCGTTTCGAGCTTGGTCATTAATTGGCAGTTCAGCCGGATTGATCATAACGGCACACACAAGCCCGTATCTGTTCTGCCCCCCACTAGTTGTACATATAACAGCCACATAAAAAACGAAAATTTTCTTGTGCGCATTCTCAATTATTGTTCATGCGCATTCTTAATTATTGTGTAGTTTACAAATTTTAAACTGTCAACCCAGGGTGTCCGCCATCCCGTGGCGTAACTAACGGGGGGCAGAGGTGCGTGCCGCCCCCCTGTCAGGCCAAATGTAAAAATGGGCCCCCCTATTAGCCTGTATTTTGGTATTTGGTTTGCTTTAGATTTTTGTAGGATTTTGTTTTTAGCATTTTTCAAAGATTTCTCGGAGTGTTTTCGGGTGTTAGTACAGACGAATCCAGTTAATCGCATAACCAATTTGCGAAGATTTTTTGTATGTGTTTAAACGGAACGTGCGATTATCCGTATCAGACAAATATCCGCAAGTTTACCGCCTAACGACACAGGGGGCTCAAAATTCAGTCCCGTCGCCACGGAGTCTTTTGTGGGCTTGTCCCCCCAAACAAAGTTTCAACCACCAAATTGAAATGTGAATCACTAGAAATCACTGTAGTTTTTATCAATCGGTATTCTGTTTTTTCCTGTAATTTATAGAAAGAGCAGTACTTGCCTCTGTTACCTAGAATAACATGATCCACTGATTATTTTTGGTACATTTATGAGGTAAGAAACGTATTTGAGGTTTGAGCCTAAAGCGTCACCATTCATTGCCTGGAGTGTTCAACGTGAAGCAGGGTGCCAATTTGGCTTTTTTGAAGCCAGATTTTGAAATTCTTAATTTTTTTAACGCGCTCGGCTTTTTTTGAAAATAAAAAAAAAACAGACAAAATCTGGATTTTTCAGTCGGAAAAGCTTGACTCTGGCAAAACATTGTCTGAGCTGCATATTCATTGCAAATCTCTTCTGACGAGAGTCTATGACCATGCAGGGTGCAAAGAATATTGCAAAAGGTTTTACTGTTGCCCTGAAAATGTTCGATGTGATAAGAAACAAATATACGACCATGTACTAAAATTACGGTAAAAGAAAATGCCTGTAAAGATTAGAATTGTGCTATATCGATGTTTCTGATGAGTTTTAATATCTATTTTGTGTTTGGTTATGCATGTTCTATGTGTATATGTCTTAAGACTGCTATGGCTTTTTTTGGGACAAGGTCTGGATTTTTTAGTGAAGGCAGGTTGTCAACCCTGACGTGAAGCTAGCCCATATGCCTAGTTGTATATGTCCAGAAGTCAGACTTACACCTGATTAACGTATTTTGTGTAGTGATTGTTGTCAAAAAATGTATTATGGCTAGCTCAGGCAGTCTTCTCGTATTTCGTACTGGATAGCAGCAAGATACCTTTGGTGCTTACGACCCAAGTTACACATCTGCGCAGCCTGATGCAGTTCAGACAGCCAGATAGAGTTAATAGTGTAGTTAGAACAGTTTATTTAGCAATCACTGCTAATCTTGTCCCCAGTGGCGATTCTGGAATGAAAAAAGTGGGGGGACCACTGCGGGGCCAAGGAAAAATCAGGGGGGGCAACAAAAATATCTATCTTGCATGGCGATTTTTCATTGTTTTGAAGATTAAGTTGCTATGATTAACCCTATCAAACCCAACATAGGCTTGT
>JGI24022J15233_10004701_pt1 | contig 14192 bp, 6 predicted proteins | sample Ectturendosymbi2_FD_15233 | JGI IMG/M metagenome (IMG submission 15233) | reverse complement strand
TATCAATTACTATTTGATTTCAGACAAGGGGTACGAGAAAATTTAACGAAAGCTCAGGGGGTACGAGTGGGTAGAAAGGTTAAGAACCACTGCTTTACGGTGACAGATTTCTAATAGTGATGATTTTTGAAAATTGTGCCACAATGTGAAATGCCACTTACAATTACCTGGGGATCAAAACCATTTGCTAGCAGATTAAACAGAAAGAAAACTTTACCTAGTGGTAGGAAAATCGCAGTCCGAAATACCAAAAGCGATAGCCCTAGAAGGTTTCCTGAAACTGGTCCTCGAAGCCAAAAGCAACGGACTTTCTACACCGAAAGAAATCCATATGCTGAAAGGCAATGGATGGAAATTACCCCACCAACCCTGCAGTAGGCAAAGATTTGTGCAAAACGTTAGTTATATTTTCGCTAATATTCTTTAGTGAGTTTTGCTCGAAAAATAAAAAAGTATCCCAATAAAGCTAAGGAAAAATGCTCTGACTCAATAATGCACTACGAGTGTAAGGTCGCATGTACGAAGTAAGCTTGTCCATCAATGCGTTAGGTTAGAGTTAGATCATAAACAACTCCTGCAACTCTTGTAGTTTGATTGTAATCATTTTATAATTCCTGTTATGCAGTCCAAATCTCTACTTGATCTATGGTTAATGTCGTCAACATTTGTTTAAAGGCAAGTTCTTTCCATCGGCTGCGTAAATTATTTAAAAAGTCACTCGCGGGCATTTAAACCACGCATTCGCAATCGCAACGCTTGCCGCGAGCGCTACTGGATTCTCAAAAATCTAAGGTCGAGTGACTGCATTGATGGTCGACCACTTCCTAAACAATGCTTGCATCTCTGTTTGACTTGGCGCGCAGTAGCCGAGCCACTGTTGTGCTGCGTATCTATGGCAGGGCGTTGCCGCATTGTGCGACGGATGTTAGTTGACTGGATGAGCCAAGAATGACAGGCGTTGGTGAATAGGAGTGGCACCTACACGAATGCATCTGCGTTAGCGATTGCGGTACAAAGTTTCCGGGCCAGAGATGGGCGGTAACATGTGCAGCGAGCAAATTGCCAAACGCTACGTTTACTAAAACAGTTGTCAAGTGTCCGCAAATTGTTAGCAGTGCCGTCACTTGTTCGCAGTTGGTATACCCAGATACAAGTCGACGAAGATCCCGCAGAAAGTCTTAGATTCGAACCTGCTGGCAAACCGAAACGATTTGTTTCTGCATGCAACGAGCTGAAAGCAGCGATGTATGTCAGATTAATCTTCAATGATTGTCACATAATGCGAATGTACTGAACGTGTTGCCTAGGAAGAGCTTTAAGAGATGTTCACTCTGGTGGTTGGAGTAGCAACAACTGAGTACCACAAACTGCGGTTAACTTGCATTTGCACCCAAGCATCAGAACAAGTACAAAGCTAGCGGCATCTCACGGGTTTATCTGTGGCTCAGCTACATCCACCAGATATTTACTCCCAGCTGTGTAGTTCACATCTTAAGAGTTGTGTTCGTGCGTGTACACCAAAAATGCGGTTGAAACCGTTATCCAACACCAACATTTTAACTGATAGTTCGTACCACGGTGTGCGTGTGTGTACGAACCGAAAGCATGGCGCACAGAGCCTGAACGTGAAGCCAAGAATGCAATTCGCTCAACTTACGTGGTTTGCGAAGCCGGAAGAAACGTCACGGACGCACTTTTAGCTCTCTGTTCTGTTGAAACGTGACAAGGGTGCTGTGATCAGCCACAGACAACAAACCTGCGTTGTGATGAAGATATCGAACAATAGTCTTGTGGCGTGTTTGGCGTGTTTCGATCTACCGTAGTGTGCTGGTTCAACAATTTAGTAGTGCAGTGCGTGCTGTAGGCCTACAGCTGATCCAGTTGACATATCGTTTCTAAATTTGCAGCCAAGTTTTCAATTTAGGTTCAAATGTTATTTCAAGTTAATTCGTTGTCGGGTATAGCATTGCTTTCAATGCAGACTTTTATATTAAAATAAAATAAAATAAAAAAATATAAAAAAAGGGTTTGTAGGGGTGTAAACGTTAAATGTTTTAAAGGTCATTGTTCAGTGAACAAGCCATTTTTCCCCGTGCTCTTACCAGGAAACATTTTGAGTGTTTGTATCGCAGAACAGAATTTGTTAAGTTATGGATCTTCCATTACCGAGAACTAAGCCTTGCATGAATTTGCCTCTTCAGAATGAAAAGCATCTGTGCATTAGCAACGCTTAGGTGCACTTGTTGCAGTATTTTTTAATTTTGTGACCGTCTTATGAAAATATCGCGGGACGTGTTTGTCCTGCTTTAGAAAGTTAATTGTACTTAATTTCCAAGCAACACGGACACCAAATGTTTGAGAGCGGTTGAAGTCCAATTTTCCTGATTTCATGAAGGCAATGCAGCAAGCTCGTAATTTAAAGCGATCGCTTCATTAGCATTCCAGCTTTGGCTTCATATGCATCTACGAGACCCTGCCCCGTAGCTTAGCTGTACAGTATATGACACTTTGGTGTGTGGTCAACAGTGCGAGCTGGATTGACTTACCGTAGAGAAAATCCATGGCGACATTGCCAGTTGACCCGCGAGCGCAGCTTTCTCAGTTTTAACTTAAGCGGAGTGTTTCCTCTAAACTACCAACAAATATCTCTTGCATCATCAGAAAATTGTTGCTAAAACTGTTATGCTTACTACTGCACTGTTTTCCTGAGGCACACCCCCATGATGTAACTCTGCACCTCGCGTTGGCACGTCGAAAATATATCAGCCATTTTCGTTCTTACACGCAGTTGGTGCATATGCAGCTGGGACGCCAAACTGCATGTTTGAAAGCACAGTAACATAGCCGGAAGAAGGTAATGCACAAAAATAGTGATGAGCATCGATTGTTTTATGGCAGTGTGGATGCACTGCGTTGCAGTCACGAGAAACGCGAAGTTACTTACATTGTTGTTGTTGTCCCCACAAACGATGTATGGAAATTCTCGGTCACTGAGGCTGTGAAAGAATTTCCTGATATTCGAAATAATTCATTATTTCTGTTTCACTCACTGGTATTGTTTGTGGTCTAACATGTTAAATCAGTGGCGATTCTAAGAAGGGTAGTATTACTGACCTTCCCAGCGCTTGGAGTTAAATAGAGATGCGAATTGCCCATCACTGTGGCTGGGAATAGGATAGAATAGCTGTTACTTCATGACAGCTAGATGATGCAGCAATTTGATGCAGCCTACGTAAAGAAGTAAACACCAACAATACCATTTCCTGCCAAATCTGCTTCAGTTTTGACCGCAATAGCTGAGATTCTTCCATTTTACCGCAAGTATGTTACTCCATGCTTGGTCCATATGCTTTGTGAAGCTCTCCTATAAATATACGTGTTTGAGGTTATTATATTGATTCGCTCACTCGTGGTCCATATCACAAGTGCAACCAAATAACACGAGCAAAAAAATGGTTAGTCATCGCGCATTACAGAGTGAGTAGGTGTCGGCTCACGACGAACACTGAGAGAAGCAAAACACCAACAGTTCCCCAGTTATACCGTCATTCACTCATCGTCATACAGGATTCGGTAGTGGGAGAGAAAAGGAAGACATTCTGACCTCAGATGTTGAGGTAAACAGCTAACAGAAAGTAAAAAATAAATCGGGTGGTGGTACACATCGGCGCACAGAGGCATCTACATGGTTTTGATGAAGGTTTCAAATGTTTTACAACGCATTTAGCATGAGGCTGACAGCTAATTGTATATACTGAATTTAAAGCAGGATTTGACGGTTGGTGTTTTTCCAGTTACTATGTGTTCGCTTTTTGTATGTTTGGCTCGCACACGCCTCTTTGTTGGAGGTGATAGAGGAATCACAAGAAAATACAGAATCCTACGACGCCACGAAACACAGGTGTACGTTTCACGGATATGGGAGATATTGTCGAGGCTACAACAACGTCATTTAGAAACAGGATTTTCTTACAGGGTCTGGAGTATAAACATTCACAGCAATCTCAATGGTGTGTGGCTTACTGTTTAAAACACATTTTTTCACATGGATATTTCAGTGGCATGACGTGTTGCCGAGCGTATGTAATTCTGTCGTATTCTCAACCGCCGTTGATTAACGCTCCTTTTGGAGTGACGAGCATAACACCACAGTTCAGTTGATACTGACAGTAGGCAAGACAAAACTGCCGATGTAACAAGACCTCACGCGGTGTGAGTTAAAATGTGGCATAATTTTGAGTTACAATTTGCTATGTTCTCCATTAACCATGAAATACCAAGACACCAGACCGCTTTATTTATGTGCCGCAGCGCCGGTGGAAATGAAACATCGGCTCACAGTAGGGTGGGCATACTTTCGATTTTACGAACATGTTGGTTGTGCGATTTAGGTTGCGGTGAATTTTCAAATAATCTCCATGACAATTCGTGTTTGTGTAAATGCATGTAATATCCTGTAAAATTTTCAAACTGAGGAGGGGTAAATGTCTATGAGCAATACAACGGAGGTTTTTGCAGCTTATTTCAGTTGTTTCCAGATGCAACCATGTTGCCTGTCATTGGTCTGGTGATGGGCAAGCAATTGTAACTGATCGAGACCTGACTTCTAAAACTGAGGCTGTTCCCCATCAAACCAGGACCTATGATCACCTTAGTTCACGGACTTTGGGTGTCCAGTTAATCCCAACTATTTACTTGTGTTTGCGTATATTCATATTTGAAGAATAATTGGCCAATAACAACTCAAAACTTAGAAATGCTGCTCTCAATAAATACAGTCAGGTTTTGTTCTATTGCGTGATTTAAAAAATTAATTACGACTTGCGTTTACTTACGGTACAGAACAAGATTTTTCAAGAAAACCATAAAAGACAGATACCGTTTATCAAATTGTTGTGTGGTATTGTGGTAAACATTTGACACATTTCTTATTCTCAAGTTGCCTTTTATACCAAGTTTTGTGTGTTTCTTTATTACCAACTATGCCCACGGAATTTCGGCTTTTCCTAGATTGCGAGCAACAGCACTGAAAATTTAAAGTTGCATGGCCACATTTATAGATGTTTTAGGATCAAGGTTAGAAGTTCTAAATTGCAAGCCGTGGTGGTATTCGCAGCCGGGCGGGCTCGGACTGAAGCTGCCCCTCCTAACAACTTTAAAATAAAATCCCCAAGGTTGCGTCGTTAGTGGTCGTTTTAATAAGATTTAGCATTCCTGTAGGAAATGTATAGGAAATGTTTCTTTTTAAGAAAACATAGGAAATGTTTCTTAAGGTTGTGCATGTTCAGCCCCTCCATCTGTGAAACCCCTGGCCCTGATTCTGTTGTTGGTGTCTTGCATTTGGTTGGTAATGTAGCTCAACAGACAATGGCTAACGGTTGTTATGTGATCTTAGGCAGAGTTTGTGTTGCGGATTTGGATCGTCTCGCGTGCAGGAAAGCCACTGTGCGTACTTACTGCTATTGCGCAACCGCAGTTTTCCATGCTAGTGATGCCATGTCTGGCTGTTTGTTCAAGAGAAGTCCCGTATTAAATGCTAATCAACTTGTGTTTCTAACATTATCGATCTGGATGACTGTCTATCGAGATTACACATCTTTTTTGGGGTTGCACAATCGAAGTCAATGGTGGTAACGAGATTAAGGAATTCGTAAAATATTGATAAGGGGACCGTACGTTGTTCTCGACGCGACAGACGGATCGCAGGAGGTAGGGAACACTTAACCGCGCTGGCCTACTTTGAAGCTGTTACTTTTCTAAATCATTTCACAACGTTCGCGCGTTGCAGGTATTGGATTGGCCAGCAGCGCTGCGGAGCGACTTTCGTCACTTCGTTCTGAAAATATGATACGAAAGAGCATCACGCAGCAGGCAGTTCCCAGCACGAGGCCGGGTGATTGAAAACAGGCAGCCAGTTGTCAAACTGTGGGTTCTCTATAAATCCAAAGCGGTACTGATACTTTAATTGCTTCGCTACGCTTCCTGAAAGACGTGTACTTATTGTCCAGAATGTTTATAGCTAACAAACGGTATTTGCAAGGTTTGCATCATGCCAAGATAATTACCGTAGGTTATTTGCTAGAACATGGGGGCTGAAACAAAGCGCCGGTGTGACATTTGAAAAAAACATGGAACTTAAACCCGTAACGCGTCCGCGTTCAGTGCCCTCACAATGATTGTTTTGTAGTTTTTCTTAATGATTTTTGTGCAGTACGACCGAACAATTACATGTTTCGACGATAAATATCGCCAGTACGAATAATATTTTTCGTATGCCGCGATCCAACACCGGTCGCTCCGAGTACAAAACAAGCAATTCGTATGAAAACATCGTACCCTGTTCCGCCCAAAGATTCACTTCATTTGACACAAGGTAGTATTTGCGATTGAAAAAGTCTGATAGCCTGCTTAGGGAGTGTTCAGCTTTATCTAGTCAAAAATGTGTGGCGTTTGAAGTTCGCTTTCAGTCGTCGACGTTGCTGTTCCGAAATATGTTTGCGCTTCCACTCCACGAGCATGTTCGGTTGCGAAAAGATAAATTGCCACAAAAGCAGGTTCTCGTGACAAACAGCAGCCACGCCTGTGGACAGCGTGACGCTTGCCGTGCCTTGCATCAATAATTTAACGAAAACTGACTCACCCGTGCGTGCATTCGGTGACGTAACAGTGATGCACCAAGGCAGCCATCCACATTTTACTACGACCAGGTGCCCCCCCAAACTGCAACGTGACAACTTTCGACGTGGGCGAAGTTACTGTTCCGCTACACAACTACCTCGCCTGCTTAACGATCACATTGGGTTGAACTAGTCGGCAAACTGTGGGCTTCGGCCCAATTTACCGTATAGCACATTTCATTGGGCCGCGCAACACTTTGTTGTGGGCGGCGTGGTGTAAGAGCTATAGTCCTGCGCCGTTTGCGTGGGCTAAAATATAAGCTACCGCAATAACTATGGAACATTGATTGTGGCCAAAAGCTTAATTTTTGTGGCCCGCGGAAAGGTCCAGGTTTTCCGTGTGCGGCCAGCGAGTTGTGTAACTCGCAAAGCTTGACACATGCAGCTGTAGCCTGTGGACCAATCTCGTTATGTGGATTTGGCCCGGCAGTGTTGCATGGTTGAACACCTCTGACTTAAACAATCCAGGTGTTTTTGAACGTCATGACTGTATCCTCATCCAGTGTGCAGTGCGTGCGCACTTTCTGACTAACTTTTGAGTAACGCAACATAAATCGGACAATCCCCACACTGCTGATCGTGGCATCGCTTACCTTCCGTTGTGGCCAAGTCATAGATCGTATGTGGAAAGATGATAATAAGAATGAACTCATATGCGACGTACGTATATTCCGCATTTTATCTGCTCAGAACCAATTGCGACTGGCTGAAAAAAAAACTGTCAGGTTTAAGCTTAAGCAAGCAAATNTGTTTCATTGATCACGTAATAAACAGCTAACCACAAGGAAGCACGTTATAATGCTGGGAGTTGTAATAAGATTTGCTGTTTACTGTCCTTATGTTGTCATGGAACCTTAGGTTTCTTACATCAGGTTTTAAAGCTTGTGCGAATGCGCAATGCTTTTATTGTGGCAGCAGGTGAACAATAACTAAGAAAAGTGTGATGCGATTTCAAACGTCAGATTCACCAACATGACAATATATGTGGAGGTGATGTGTGATTGACCGTCTCTTTAATTTTACAACGCACGAACTATATTAGCGAATTCATGCTATCTTAAGTAACAATTCATTTTGTAAATATGGCGACGCAGAAAAATTACCTCACTTTTCCTGACCACAGGCTATAAGTTTGTTTTTATTTATATAAAAGTATACATCAGGGGTGGCAAAACTGCGGCTCTTCGAAACTTTGCATTCGGCTCTATGAGCTTTCCGTAAAATTCTTTATTTTGTTTTTTATTTCTATTGCAAAGTGTTGAAAGGCACTGAAGCGTAGATTGCAAATAAATTCGTGTTTTCAGATTTTCATGTTGCGGCACTTTGTAACTGGAGTTTTCCGATATGCAGCTCATACATAGAGCAGGTTTGGCCACCCCTGGTATATATCATTAGCAAACAAAAGTTCATAGTTGAAACAGGAGTGGCAAGGTGCGGAATTGAGGCCTCTTTGGAAAATTGTTTACAAAACAAATGTTAATTCTTTCAACAGCTGCTGCGTTCAGCTTTAACATTGCGTGTGAACAGTGTGCATTAAATGTAGAGCCATGCAAATATAGTTTGATGCATACTAATATCCAGCTGGGGCGGAACGACAAAACAGTGCATTTTGCAGAATTGTATTGCACCGATGTGGGTGGTTTTAAGTCAAGGTAATTACGCCGACCCTTTACGAGAGGTCCCTTTTCAAAATTTGACATGTTTTTGCGGCAATTTCGTGTTGGAATTGATGTTATTCACAAGACATTGGTTTTACTCGAAGGCTTTTTTCGGGTTGGTGTTTTGTCGTTCTTGCATACTTGTGGTCGGTTGAGTTAATACCCTGTTTTAATCTTAGAGTGAATTATCGTGACCAACACATACTATCGCAATCTGCCACCAGTTATTTTGCATGATATATGGTGCAATCTCGTGCAACGTGCTGGTTATCACCGGCCTGCACAGCCCGCAAAAGCGGGTTTGAAAACAGAAAGCAACTACCCTTCTCTCGTCGTTTGTGTTTGCCATGCCATTTGATTAGACTGCCTGATTAGCGAATATGAAAGTCTAAGTCGCAGTTGTGTCTGACCCAATGACCGATTTTGCTTATTACTTGTTCCTGTCTTATTGCACTGGGAAAACGTTGCTTGTTTCCACTATAATGTGTTAAAACATCGGTTTGCCGTGGCTTGGCATCATTAACTTAGATTTGCTCTAAGTCTTTCGGTTATGAACACCGCCACTATAAAATCATTGCCACTGATCAAGAGAAAGTTGAATGTATTCTGCAGATTGTCTAGTTTCGTTGCAGTTGCAGTTAAAACTAATTGCAGTTAAAACCGGCGGCGCCACTGATGCAACGATAGAAATTAAAGGGATTCGTTTGCTGTCAAGTGCGGGAGATTTTAATGCACGTAAGAAATGCACCGAGAAAGCTCACACATTTTTAAAAATCTGTAGTTTACACGAGCACTCCTTGCGTATGGTATTGCGGCAGATAGCCCACACCACGTCGGTCAATTCACATGCAATCGCATCTTGCTAGAGGTTAATCTCCAAGAGTTGGGTTCGCAGATATTCACCTTATAGAACTTGCGAAAAGCTTTTAATTCCGTAGATCAAACTGGTTGTTTACTTAAGAGGCAATGAAATATTTCCTGAAACACTGCAGCGGCAGCCATGAGGTAAAGCGTCTGAAGCCGCTTTGTGAATGCTTCCTTCAAAGATTGGACAACACATAACGTGTTACCTTAAAACTGTCAGGCTGTACAACAACGTATGATTTGCCAGTTGCCACCAGCACTGCAGCTGCCAGTAAAGACAGCGCAAAAGCCTGGCAAATCAACTCACTCAATTTTCAAGTTCAGTGTTCAGACAAGGTGAAATTCGATTCATAGAATCACGTGCACAGGTGCAGTAACAAAACCAAACCAAGTCTGCGAAATGTGCAAAAATACCGAATTCGGGATCTTTCTGTTTTTGGTAAGTTTTAAATTTCGGCATTTTCGAAGCCGCCATCCTCTGTATCGTTACAGTTACAGACCTACATTTTTGTGGATATGTTGAAAATAAACGGTGACGTGGTGGTTTGACGCAACTGTCTCGGTTTCTTTGAAGAAAGCTGATTGTGAACAAGCTACAGCACACTCTGTAGCAGTACTCCATGCGACGACAGAATTAGAAATATTGATCTCCCACAGAATGAATGGTAATGCCGTGCTCCTTCGCGCATAGTCATTTGCATCTTACGGATTATTAATTTATGTCTTAAGAATTAAATGCGCTGGTTTATGCGACTAAACATGAAAATAAAATGATCTAAATGAGTTTGCAAACTCATCTAACGTCGGCGGGCTACATTTGACAGCGTGTCTGTTTATCTAGATTGGGGGAACAGCACTGATTCCGCGTTGCAACTGGGAGAACTGATTATCTGTAAATGCTATTGTCATTGTTTTCAAACATCTACATATCGCCCTTGAAGTCGTACGTCGGGCGCATCCTTGCGTTGACTGCTCGTATTTAGTTCAACATGGTTGTGTCAACGTTGTTTCCTGGCTAGTAATCTACAACGTCAATAAATTTGTGCGCACTGACTAAACTGCGGAAATGGACGCCACGACGCCGCAGATCACTCGTGACACTCGTCCGCAACGAGTACAGAAACCGAGTACAAACTGAACTGACTAAACTGCGATAGTTTGATCATAGCTACCTCTTTCAGTGTCTTGCTGCACGAAAATCACGAACAGACAAAAGAACGGAATTTGCTGTCGGCCATTTGCCTTACAGTCCGTTGTCTACTTTCGGCTTATGCTTTTCCACTTCCTTAAATGTTCGCAAAAGTTCTTCGTAATCTTTGTTGCATGCACTGGCAGTACGCAGCTGCAGGCGTAACAAACCTGAATTGAACTAGTGTTTTGAATTACTTGGGTTGAGATCACATGTTTTGATTTGCTGGTTCTTGATTGCTACCACTTGTCCCACAACTTTGCAATTACTCGTGGCCACCCTTGAGCCGTATTCCCTTGAGCGACGGTATAAATTGTTTTCCATCTGGCCACAGTTCGCGTTGGATTGGAGGGTTAAGGCTTGCAGTCGCATGGTATTCCCCATTCTGGTGAATTTATTTTATGTTATCTGTGTTACCCTGTGGAAAGGGCGTTTTTAACAGTCTTTATTGATGCTTTGCCGGTGTCACGAAGGCGAGTGTCCACGGTGAGGGTGCATTTTTGTAAACAGCCGTGTCCCATTTTTTTATCCTTCTCCAGAGACTACGTGCATTGTGACATAAAGAACATCGTCACGTTAGGCCGCAGTTGTAAATTGCTGCAGTAATTATGTCGGAACAGCAAGAAGAAACGCAAATCCCCTCTGGAGTGGATAGCACGCAAGAAAAAGAGCCAGAACCGACTCAGTCTACCGAAGAAGTCGTTCAGTCCAAGCCGGACAGCGAAGAAGTAGCAGCAAGCGAAGAACAAGCTTCGAAGACAGAATCAGAAAGCATGGGTGAAAACGCTCAGACAAAAGAAGGTAGGTTGGTTTTCCATTCGGCTGGCAGCTGATGAACTTTACTTGTGGTCCATTGCCTTGATGTTTTGTAGTTACTACAGCTTTCACGTTGCTGCAGCACAGCATAGCGCAATCTGTTAAACGGTGACCGTTGTGACCAGTAGGCCTAATAATACAACGGGTTGAACCTTGATTAGAACACGTGAAAGAGCATTACTAGGTGCAACATGCGACTACATTTTTCCTGCAGTTCAAAAAAAGTAACGAAGGGCACTTTCTGTGTCGCACAGTCTTGACATTAGGTTGCTTGGAATTCGTTATTCAGCAACAGTTCTTTTACGCTTTCGTGACAAATTAACAACTATGTCAGTAAAAGAGTTTTTTTTTGTGCAAATCGGTTATTTTGAGGTTTCCTAGAAGCTGCGTCTACGGCATGTATATTCGCCTGAAAGGTGAAATAGGTAAAAGCAGGTATAGCCTCGGCAAACTTCGCTTAACCTCTGTGGTTTTTATTTCTTGAGTGTTGCATTGTTTGCCTCAAGCATTCCAATCTTCACGTTCCGATTTATTGAATAGTTTCAGCATGCTCTTGTGTGACGTAAAATTACACGTTCAAAATCCAGTGCACATTAATAATAAAAGGTGAAATTATGTCTTGTCATTGCATGCACGAACTTTTTATTTTGCGTAGCGAATTAGATAGTAGTATGATGTTTTATATGTATTTTCGTATTTCTGCGTTGGGAAGTTGTGTTAAGAATGTGTCTGTAACGTGTGATTCAGCTGGCTCCTATGCCGTTGTAAAACGTTCTATTTTGTCTGTTCTTATCGACCTACGTTATGCAGAGTGAGTGTGTGTTTGTACTATGGACTTTGTGTCTGCTGACGAATAAAAAAGCTAGAAAATGCCTGAAAGTTATTGTAAGACAGTCGCAATGATTGCAGACGAAACAGCTCATTTCTGCGCTGGTTCACCAACTTTCAATTCTGATCACTTAAAAAAACTGCNTGCCTTAAATTTAATGTGCGTATTGCTGAACAGGCATACAAAGCTGTTCATTCTGATTCGAAATGTAAAGCAAACTTACCTTTTTGAAGTCACGCTAGTACACAAAGGTAATGCCTATAGACCACCTTAAAAAAAATGTATNATTTTAATTTTTAACTGTTGGTTCACAAACTGGTTAAAGATTTTTAAAATGTAAAGTACGCTTTGCTGTGACGTGTGTCAAATTTGTAGCTACATGGATACAGTTTAGCATACAGCTGTTTGGACTCGATCTGGAAAAGTGTAGTACAGTATTATGCATTACGTAGAATAGCATGAAATTGACAATATTATCCATCGAAGTTAAAATTATGCTTATGTCGTCGGAGGGTTCCCTCGCGCTGTTAAAAGTATTGAATTATGAAATCGGTTTTCAATAAGGCCAAAATGTGCATAAAGTATTGAAAAAGTGGGGAAATTCTAAATTCGGCCATTTATTCAAATTTTGTTCTTTACCGCTAATAAAGATGCTTTTGCATTGTGTTCCATGAATAAAACTCTCGAGAAATCAAGCTAAATGATGGTATTAGAAGTCATTGAATTTGGTATTGAAGATGTATTGAAAAAGCATGGAAAATATTTTTGAAAATGTGTGGGAACCCTGCGTCTGGTACGAGTCTCAGTCAAGTCCACTTTAGAAATGTGTCAGCCTATTTGTCCAGCGCCCGTCTGTCGGATAAATCTTACATCTGTTCAGTCTCAGATTTCCGGTGTGAAGTACCTAGCACGGTCAAATCACGATAACTATAAAAATATCCTGCAGTGCAAACACTTTGCGAGGTGGTATACACGTTTGGCATTCAGCTGCGATCCGAGACCTGAGTAACGTCCACGTGTTCGGTGAAGTACAGATTCTGCATAACTTGATGCAGGATGAAGTATATTTTCTACTGTTAATGTATGTGTTTTGGTTGCCCAGCATCTTTGCAACTTCATGTTCGTTATTCCCATCAAGACACGTGCATATGGAAACAATTTAACAATTAGAACACACTAGCTTGTCATGACACACACTTATATGCGCTGAAATTTCGTATCACTGCAGGAAATTAGCCCTTGTCTATTACATCGTCGTAAAGAAACGCTAGTTTTTCAGCAAGATCCTAAGCATCACTTTCGCCGAATTAATGATATTTTTGCACTGAAGATCTGAATTTTGGCTTGCTCACCTCGGTTATCTCCCCCAAAATGCGGTTTAATTTCCCCTAGAGGGAAAACTGATCTTACTAAGGATCACATCTGCTGTTCACACTGCACAATGTTGGTTGTTTCACGGTGTATTTCTGCATAGTGGTTCAAATCTAGTTTATATTTATGGTGGCAATAATTACATTACGAAAGACCCCTTCAAAAAGGTGCCGTAATTTAAGGCTTTAGCATTGTTAAGTGGGTAGTTGACTGAGCTTCCAACAGCACATCTGCTACAGCTGCTTTATTTTTTTTATAAAAGCGGCGTGTAATGTTATTATCCTGATATTATGTATCCCAGGGATTCTCAGACAGCGATACATTGGCAAGATGAAAATGGTAGTATTAACGTCAGGACAATGAGCGTAGAACTTTAATGTTTCGTGTGGCTGATAATCTACTTGACGTTACGTCGTGGCACAACTGTTGGAAACCTAGCTGATAGCTATAACTCGGATGTGGTGCATATACCAGTCATTGATGTTCGCGCGAAGTGTTTTTTCAAAAATAAATGGTTGGTCTTTGATGGACAAACTCAACTTGCGCACTGCTTTATATCTGCAGTCTGCAGGGAAATGCAGTCACCGATGTCGAATCATTGCGGTAGGGCCACATTGATCTTTCACGGCAACTGCATTTACAACTGACGCTCGATTTGGTTGGTCTTTGTCTTTGGGCGAAATGTTTGTTTCGTACTGTTTGCTTCACTCACATAGTGACTGGTTTCCTACGCGAACCAAGTCGCATTTGGTGCTGCAGGCAATGCATGCATCGCTTGAATAATGGGC
>JGI24022J15233_10004700_pt1 | contig 14193 bp, 7 predicted proteins | sample Ectturendosymbi2_FD_15233 | JGI IMG/M metagenome (IMG submission 15233) | reverse complement strand
TTGACTTTCTAGCATATCGGGAGCGAAAATTATGGCTCATAAACCAAAAATTGACCAATATTTTGCTCCCTCAAAAGTCACTCTGAGGGGCATTTGAACGCAGGCAATAACTCTCCGTCAGATTGAGGTAGAGAGCTGTTTAAACCCTCTAAAGATTCGTGAAGGTATGTAGTTTGCAATAAAAAAAACGTTTCAGTTTAGGATGTCTGTTTTTTTTTAATTCTTATATAAGGATAGGATGTTTATTTCATTTTTTGCTGACGTCGGCATTTTTGCCCGACCTCCCTTTAAGACCCGCAGGAGCCATTTAAATGACACAAAATTTTTTTGGGTTTAACTGTTTTTTGGTTATTATTCGGGACTTTGAAGGGTCCGAACGGGTTTTTAGCGTTTCTGGTTTCAAGACTAGGGCCAAAAAACTTAAAATTAATTTGGGAAATCCCCCAAAGTATTGAGAAAAGCTCCTTATCAATTAGCTGTTTTTTTGGCCCAACTTTTGAACCAGAAACGCTAGAAACTCAATAATGGGCTCTAAAAACGCGTATTCTGCCCTAGAATCCAAAAATACTGCGAGCCAAAGTATTGGCGCGTGGGATCGGATGATGACGTCATACAATTAACCAAAAAACATGCTCCTGTCATGATCCCATTGGCCCAAAACCTCCCAACCAAATTAAAAAAAAAAATTTATTCTNAACTACACAACGCCACTAGTCATTACGGGGTTTGAACAGCTCTCTAGCTCAATCTGCTGGTGAGTTATGGCTGGCCAAAGTTTGCCCTGAAAGGGCAAATTATGCCTTTTCTGAAAGTTTTGAATTAGGCCAAAAACTTGTTTTTTGACCCGTAATTTTGGCTACAGATATGCTAGCAAATCAATCAAGGGCTTTATAGACGCGGATTTTAACCTAGCTTTCAAAAGGGCTGGGGCCCAGGGCCGGCCAAAATTTCCAAAACATGCCTTCTTTGTGACGTCACCTCCAGAAATCCCCCCACCGAAAACGAAAAACGTTTTTTTTTTCGATTTTGACAACAAGACTTGCTGAATCCGTGGATGGTTTGGATAGCTCTCTAGCTCAATCGCCTGGTGAGTTATAGGATTGCAAAGCTCTGCAAGATTTGGGGCTTTTGCGGGACTGAAAGGGTTAAGGCAAAAGCTGAACTGGGGTTACTTTGTCTTTCGTCAAACACGATTGGTTGAAGTTGTCACGTGCCAAGTATGATACCCGAAGGGACATAAGGATTAGTGAACACTTCAACCAATCGTGTTCAGCTGAAGGCAAAATAGCTCCAACAGTGCTTTTTCCTCATGAGGCGAAATAGACACTGCCATTCACAAAACAAAGACATAGCTTGGAAACTAGCTAAGGTTAACTTATGCTTTACCTTTGCCACACAACACTGCAATGCAGGCCAGTAACCAGGGGGCGAAGCGCCCCTAGAAAAATTTTGCCTCCCCTGGACCAAACGTGTTGGACGTAATTTAAAACTATTGGACACAGTTCAAAAAATTTGTGCCCCTCTAAGAAAACTCTTCGCCCCTCCTAGTGTCCCAAGCTGGTTATGGACCTGCTATAATAGCTGACACTTCAAAGACTTCAAGGTAATCACAATTAGCGACAAATGCAAAGGGAATCTCAGTTCTACAGCGTGAGATATCAAATCAGAAAGATTAACAGGCATACAGCGGAAGCGACTTATAAGCACTACGCCAGGCTAGCCTGGAGTCCATGACGCAAGGTTTTGCTAGAAATTCGGTAGTGCCTTTTCCGGGTATTCCCCTATCGTATGCTATCCTGAAGATAGTTCAGCAACAAACGAACATAAAATTTGGCTCAAAATGCTTCCCGGGTGTTTCACCAGGATTGAGTGGAACCAACAGAAACTTGAAATCTGCGATTTGCGAGAAATGACCGGTTGAAGTCGGACATTTTTTTTCATTTGTATGTAGTTTTAATCAGGGCTGTGGAACCGGAGCCCAAACAATTTTGGATGGTTGGAGCCGGAGCCTGTAACTTTTAGATGCTGGATCCGGAGCAGGAAACTTGGGTCCCGCTCCACAGACATAGTTTGTGGGGCGAGTTGTACAAATAATACAATGGTTTTTAGTTTTCAACTGACCGAATAGTTCTAGAGCCGGAGCCAAAAATTTCTAGATTTTGGAACCGGAGCCAAAAAATTTAGATGCCTGCAACTGGAGCTGGAAATATGAGTTCCGTCTCCACAGCCCTGGTTCTAACAGCTTAAGTAGACCTTGCACTTTGTAATGCAGCTTCGCCCTTGCAGTTTTTCGCAACATATAAGGTTGTAAGTAGACGGGAAAATATATTCATCTATTAGTTATTTCCAAATTTTCTAAAGTAGAAAAATTCTATTAAAAATCCAGTGGAGATTTGTTATCTTGCTCAGCCTTTTGGTTAAAAGAAATTTCAGGGGTACATGCTCATCTGTCGAAATGCTGAAGAGGTACATGGTCAGAGAAATGTTGGGAACCTCTGTCTTACAGCGTTCGTGAATGTCCCAACCGACCCTGTTCGAAGACTTCTGCGCCAGACATAGAGACAACGCCGCCACTTCAGAAGCTCGCTAGTGAAATGAATCGAGAGGAAGGAGACACTTACCAGCAAGCAATTCTGCGACATAATTTTGTTAATTTTGGTGACGACAATCGGCAGCAGGCCGATGCTTGAATTGTGCTTCTTGCCGGGGCGGTTGAGGTGAACGCTCTTGCCCAAGGAGCGCTACAGCAATTCACTTAGTGGCCGTGGATCGAACATGAACCTTCCAATTGGGAGGCGGACACTTTACCACTAAGCTAATGCCGCCCCGTTTGTTTCACATAATACATGTCCAATTGCACGCACCACAAAAATTAACAACGCTGTCTTTTTAAGGTTCTGACAATTCCTGGCGTGTAACAACTTTCATTTCCAACCTACCTCGTCAATGGTCAACCCGAAATCTTGCTGCGGCACTTTCCTGTATTTGAACCGACATGGCATGTCTCCAATCAAGTCCTCAAAATCCATCGCGTAATATTCTTCCAAGTACTTTTCAAACGTCGACGTTTCTGCGCAATCAGTTGATTTCGTAACTGCAAAACGTTCTACGTGGGTATGTGCAGACGTCAAAAACCTCAAATCTTCCGTACCTGGGTCAAAAACGGGCTTTTTCTTGGCCACAGCTTCATAAAAAGCTGATTTCTTGTGTTTCTTTCCAGCAGGTGGATTCCGAATTTGCTTCTTGCTGGCTCCACTTGGTTCATAGTCGCAATCCATCTTCAAATATCCACAGGTGTTAATAAATATCAATAAATATTTACACGAGATTAATTTTTGAAAATGGAGTTCAAATATTAAGGCAGTGTACCTTCACTGTTTCATTTTTGGTATAACAATATTTGCTCAAATCAATGGAAAGAGACAGATTCCTTGTATTAAAATCGATGAATTGCAAGTTTAATACACGTGGTGATCAAGACAAGAACTTCTTGAATGGGTGTTAGGGGCACAATGCATTTCTTAGTCATCAAATTTATTTGATAGGAAATTGATTTCACGTAATTCTACGCTTCCTCAGTCCTGAAATCTGCAAGCAATTGCTTAAAATGCGGAAAGACTAAAACAAGTGCAGAGAAAGCAAGAAAACTCAAGACGAAGAAAATGAATAAATCAGAACACAATCAAAACTGGAAAAGACGCCATTACCAAATAACTGCTGCCACTAAAATTGAAAAACTAATACAGAGCAACAAACCTCAGTATGGAGCAACGTCACGGCGGATCAACACAAAGTGGCAGTAGGATACCTTCTTACCACCCGTGCAGCTCTTATTTGCCGGTTTTTGTGCCCCCCATCTAGCCCCTCCCCGGGCTGCCGCGCACATCCCTGGTCGTTCCCACGAACGACGGGATACTTGGGACGACAAAACTTATCTTCCGGTTAAATTCACGTGACATCCGGTACAACTATCCGAGTAAAGTTTGCCTGCGCAAACAACTTACATTAAAATCAGGCATCTCGCAGTCAGGAAGGTCGTACGTTTGATGACAATCATCGCCATAGTCGCCGTCCTCTCCTGCAANGCATTAGTTTCAACTCACTCGGCTCGTCAAACCACAAGGCAGCTCGATAAACAAAACTAATAATTCGTAAAACCGACATTGCCGTACTTATTATAAAACGACACAGGACTCTGTTTTGCAGTTCTGGGAATCAGGGTTGCGGAGTCGGAAGTAAAATACCCGACTCCGAACTTTCCAAAATTTCCGACTCCTTAACATAAAGGAAATGAAGTTTGACTGTTAAAATCAATGGAAATCGTGGTACACAGCAAGAAATCTGTTTCAAAAAAAGTTTCAAAAGAAATTGTACCATTTCAACGGGAATTCCGAATTTAGGAGTGTATGTAAAAAATGATCCAATTGGACATCCGGACTAGGAGTCGGACAAAAAAATCCGACTCCGACTCCCAGTGTTTTAAGGAATCCGACTTCTTACGATTCCAGCTCCGCAACCCTGCTGTGAACAACAACCTTTGTCTCGAGACTATGAGTGCTGGGCCCTCTATCAACATGATGCTGAATCCTCTATCAACATGATGCTGAATCCTATATCAACATGATGCTGAATCCTCTATCAACATGATGCTAAATCCTCTATCAACATGATGCTGAATCCTCTATCAACATGATGCTGAATCCTCTATCAACATGATGCTGAATCCTCTATCAACATGATGCTGGATCCTCTATCAACATGACTTAAAACTCAAGCTTCCTTTTCACTGTTCGACAAAAGTTCGAGTAAAGATAAACTTACAAAGTTGGCATAAACGGTCAAATCTAACGAAATTAAAGCTCGAAGGTGTCGACCATTCTTTTTTTTATAAATTCAAAATAAACTGATAAGGCAAACACTTTCAGGTTATAGTCTCAGCGTTTTTGGCAAAGTGTCGTTCACGAAGTCTGAGCCAAGTCTCGGACGTTACGATCTCGACTTAATAACTTTTGCAATCGTGATCCAGGCTCAGGTCATATCCAGGAGTTCAATGGTGGATGCTACGAGTGTGCAACAACCACCACGAGGTTGATTCTGCCGTTAATTGAGTCATCTTTTCCCAGTAACCCTCGAAGCTGAGGTCAGAATAAAAATGACAGGTGCTTGAAAATGTAAGTAGATCTGAATGGGCGACTACTGTACTGACTTTCATGGAGCCCTTGGTAAAAAATCCGCCCCACTGCCGGTAAGAGAAAACCCACACCAGCAATGCTCACGAAAGAGACCCACCTTGCAGTCATTGCAGTCTCAACAATTTCCTATGTTCTCATAAATGTTGATGATGTTTGCATCTCTGAAGTCGACAGGGAGGCAGCATTTCTTCCAGCAAGCCATAAAGATTTGGACAAGAACTTTCAACATGGGGGGTTGCCACCACTCTTCAGAATCTCTATAATGATGCCATCTTTCCTGGGGACTTTATATCCGAAGTGTGTTAATGGCTAAATCCGCTTCGAATGAGCGCCTCGTGTTTGTCGCTGTAGAGCCCACGTACGTCACTGGGATTGGCGCATAGTAGGAGGCGGGCGCTGTCCGGGTTGCTTTCCGAACCCCAGCCACCAGCATCGAGCACGCTATCCAAGCGAGGTGCGGAAACAGTGATGACATTTTATTATCGCACGAATTCTTAGTGAGTAATGAACCAAACCGGACTCGCAGCCCACAAAGGGATGCTGTGGAGCTGACGTTCGCGGATGATGACGTCATCGAACCATGCCTACGTTGTAAGCGAGGGCGCATCGACTTTACGCTGTTCCGCATTGAGCCTTTGATGAAGGTGTCGTAATGACAAGGCAAAAACATTGAACACCGCTCAAGCAGGCGTTGCCTATTTTCGTTCACCTGGCCAGAGAATCAACTCTTTCTACGTTACTACGGACTTTAACTTTCTCTGTTGTGGTTTCGACGAAACCATGTCAAAGTTTTGCAAGTTCAGTGCTTTGTGAACTCGTAAAAACCTTCAAATTAATTTCAAATCCTGGTTTTAGACGACAAATACAGGAATAACAAACTTTGTTAAATAACAGCTCCATGACGTTGATGTGAGACTTCAGCACAACCTTGCTCAACTTAACTTGCGTGACAACGAATAAAGATTGTTTTTAACAGTGAACTCTTACCGCACTGGTACTCATCCCAGTTTGGTTCATCAAAGTCATCAAGATCAGAGAATTCCGGTTTCTCGTTTTCCTCGCCTTGATAGAACTGATTGTCGAAAAGTTGCTGCGTTAAAAACATTCATTCATTCATTCATTTTCATACCACTTTTCCTTTGGGGAGGATCGAGAAAGCATCTTTTCAGTCATAACCCAAGATTGGAAACTTACCACCAACACGCCTATTAAAATAAACCACCTTCATTCTCTCGTCATATGCTTCTGCATCAAAGTCTCCGCTGATGTCATCAGCCGAAAATTTGACGTCATCGTTCCCGGTCGCTTCCTGCAGTCTGTTGATTTTTTCCATTATTTCCTGTCAAATAAGCCACTTGGAAGGTTTCAGAACGACTACGGCCTATTTGAGATATCTTTAGATATCTGAAGTAGGCCGTGGCACGACTTGATAATCAGATTGGTCACAAACAAGTAATATCAGATGTTAAAACGGTCCACTCTTTAGCAATAACAAAATCGATATTTTCTCCTCAAGCCATCGCTAAAACTACGACCAGGTCAAGAGCAGCCACTCGGGTCTTTGCATCGTGACGTTTTATTGACGTCATGACCTATTCACATGGAGATTCGGTGTATTTTAGTGCATTTCTTTCAGCAGCAACGGCCACAGGACATGGACCAGCACGCAAAGAAAACAAAATAAAACACATGCGAAACTTCAACATACTCGAGTCGGTTACACACGCCCCAACACACACGATACGAAACTACTGGCGACGTGCATGGAAGCAACTTGTCAATAAGCGGTTTAATGAACTTGAGTCGTCCTTATTTCGGAAAAAAAACAAAACAAAGTGAAACCTTGCAGCCAGGACACCGAAAACCTTGCGGTCACCGAGTCGGAGTACCCCAGCACAATGACACATCTCGGTGATAGCTATGCAATATGAAAGCAACAACGAACACACATATAACAGTGAAACGGACCTGAGATAAGGACCATTGAAATAGTTCAGTTGCCTACCACAAAGAGCCAAGCGCCACGTTACAAACCACACGAGTAATCAGAAACGCATGTCAAGCGTATGCGTAAACCAGGCCTACACAACATACGGCCCGCGTGCGTTCCCCGAGAGCTTTTCTTGTGGCCCGTGACAGCTTTCTCAATTGCAGAAAATGTGACAAAAAAGCCTGACTTAGGGTATCACTAGAATCCAGAGAGATGAAGTGAATCTATTTTGTATTAAAAATTTAACAGGATGTATCCAGTAGTAAATATTTCGGCCGTTCATTCACACTGCAACAACAAAAATAATCGGTATTGCTTGCAGAAGGCGTTATGGGGTTTATCTTTGAAGTGTTGTTTTATATTTGCCCAAGGAGTAGCTCCTCGATGAGAAATTGTTTTTTTTTACCAGCGTTTGTTGAAACTTGTATAAATCTTGTATTATGACAATGAACTTCAGCCGTTTTGTGAAACAAGTCTTTAAATGATGTTGGCAACATTTCATGGTGAAATTTATGCATCAGTTAAGCTGATTCAAATTTATAAATATCGGGAATTTTCAGAATATTGAGCGATTTATACAGAGGTGTAATGTGACATCTAAAAATGCTATATGTAACTAACAGTTCGCAATATGTTATTGTGCACTACTTCTAGTGGTTGCAAAACACAACTACTGACCAAAAAAGTTTTTTTTCCTGACAAAAGTTCTTTTTTCAGGCCAAAAAAGTTTTTATCCTGACTTTTCCAGGCTGGAAAACGACGGAACTTTTTTACATGCTTAATGAAGACTTCGTACGAACGTAGGAATCCTGACAAAGTGCAGTGGTCCACGAAAGCCTAATTCAATTCAGCACAAAAAAATTCATAAGCCCGCACGAAGAAACACTCAAGGACGACCGGTTTACACGAGGCGTAGTGAAATGAAGTCAAGCGCAAATCCTAGTTCGTTTTATTATCTTGAAAATGAAACCTGACCAACTCGACCACGCTCCAAGTCGCAGATTTTAACGGAGCGCGGCTACACTTTGTAACGCTTCGGGAGCGTTCCAAGCGGCGTGAAGCTGAGCGAAGTGCAAGTTTTTTCCTGGGGTCGTGGCGTTGGTAACGTGAAGTTTTGAACTGAAGCACTTAAATAACCCACGTATGCAGCACAACAACCTCAGGAAAGTTGCTCAAAATGATCCAAGTACTGTTCAGGAATTTTTATTTGACATATGCTATATGCAGAAAAGTTAGGCCTATTGTGTAAAAGGTTCAGTGATAGACTAGGTCAGGGTTGCTTAGGCTATAAAGGAACAGCATTCCAACTCTTGTATAGCCAGCTTTTACTCTCACTTGTAACTGTATAGAGGTAGAGTCAAACCGTTACAAATTTATTAATTTTACGATTCTTGTCGAACGCTTCAGGACTTCACCAACTAATATCCGTCATGTCTGGTGCAGATTAAACATAGCATACCTCAGTTGGTGTTGCAGTCCTCTTTAGCAGCACCTTGCTGCAATTCGAGGTTGTAAGGAAAAAAAGTGATGACCACTCATTGGCAGACTCCATGGACACCGATTTCAGCTTGATTCACTGTCCTAGTAGCCTACAAGTGATTATGCTATGGTTTCTTTCTCATGTTTGAAATTCCCAATTGTTGCTAAATAAACCCTACTCAACTTTGCTTTATTACGGACATGTAGGCCAGTGCCTTATTTAATAGTCTACTTATAATAATATAACCGATATGATAACCATTTTGTTTTCTTCCAGTGTCTTGGCAGACTGTTTATTTTATAAATGTATATTATCCCCTTATCACCCATAAAGTAATACTACAGTAAGCTAAGTATGCTTTCATACAAAGATCAAGATATTGCCTAATCCATAACTTTAAAGTGCATAGGCTTTACAGTATACGCAGCTTTTCTGAAGATCATGTTTAAAGTGTTTGATAATCACCAACTTTGTCATTTCATTTCCAAATATGTGTTGCATAATTGAGCTAAGTGTTGTGAAGCATGAGATTAAATTTCAAAGCCCTGTTAGCATTGTAACAGACCGCAAAATTAGCATTGTATTGTAGGCATTAAGCATGTATAAGATTTTCAAAGGTTTGTAATAGGTAATGTCCATTGAAATTATGCTTTTATCAATTGTTCATGCAATGACATTGGCTTAGGAAACTGGTTGAAAACAAAAACTGTGTGTATGTGCTGGATAGGTTTTAAAGTAGGCAATTGACTAATAGTAATATATAATTATTGTCTGATTGCTTTGATATTTACATTTTGTTTTTATTTATATCTGAATGATAACGTCTAGTCTAGGTTTAAGTACGCTGAAGCTTGTTGGACATGTATCTCATTTTTCATTTGTTTGTTTGATTGTTGACTTTGCGTTACTGAACTGGGTTGGCCAGGCGTACAGTAGGTACTGTGTCATGTTGTCAAGGCTTTGCAAGGCTTGCCTGTGTGGAAACAGTGTTTCCAAACACAATTTGGAATGGACTTTTAACTGTGAAAGTGTTTCTAAAATATATTTATGTGAAGACTGTTGAGAGCCGAATAACTATGTCAAGTATTTGTTGTGTGGTAACGAGGTTGACTGTGAGCTACTGTTGTCGTTTTTCCTAGGCGGCTTCGTGTCGCGATATTGATTTTTTTGAGAAGTACCACGTATTTTTGAGCGGTGGTCCTGCTGTGGGAATGGCTGATTCATTGGCTGAGGGATGCGGATTGCTGCAGTGCAAACTGGACTTACTTTGATTGTACTCAATGTGAGATTTTTTGAGTTGTTCAACATTTGGTGTTGTTCACTCAGTGCAACGTCTCTGTTGATATTTGCATTCGTTTTTTTGTTTTTTGTTTTGTTTTTCGTTGTTTATTTTGCTATGGTGTTTCATTTGCATTTTGTTGTTTTGCATGAATTTGTGGAGACAGTGACTTAAATGACAGCTACGGCCGTCGCTTCCTGTCCCTGTATTCCTGATGAAGTATTCTGTGCTTGGTCGGGATGGGGAAATAAACTGAACTCAATTGTTCAGAGCACTAACGAACTAACTTTTTTTAATTGGAGGAATCTTTCATCCACAGAAAATTTTTGTTCACTGCTATAAATGCTTTGAAACCACTTTCCTTCATCAATTTAGTGTACTGGTATTTTGTCAAATGATCTACAGTACAGCATGGTGTTTTTATCACACAGATTGCCACTGAAGATGAACAAAACACATTTTAAATTGCAAAAGGCTTGATACATCACACAAGGTTACAGGCATTTCATTATGTCAATTTGTTTAGTTTGCTTGAATGTCATATGAAGGGATTTATGACCCTACGGTGGCTCCATGAGAATAAGAATATTACATGAAGGCTTTGAGATTGTATGTATTTTGTCAGTCAGACACAAATACCTCTTTTAAATGTGTGAAACACAGCAAGTTTCTTCAAAAACTGAATGACAACGATTCATCACATTTTAGCATACAATTTAACAAAAACTTTTGAGTTTAGAATTTTCATTAGGTTGATACCTGTGTGGATTTTGAATATCATTGGGTTTCATATGGTTACTTCAAGTAACTATACCAATGGAAAAATATTTGAATGTTTAGGAATGTGGTTCTGGATTTCCTGAATAGTAACCTCATCACAACCAGCCTGAGTGTTTTTTTCATGAAGTCATTATACATTTGTAATTTATGGTATACCAAAAAATGAGCATTTTACAGCCTATGTGTAAAAGCATGCAATTAGTTGGCCTCTGCAAATGAATTGTGAGATCAACTGTAGACCTGATGTTCCGATCACTGAAAGTTTTTAGTATTTTATTGTTTTAAATTGACATTCACACAGGATTTCTCCTTGTGTTCACAGGAAGGTCAAACGTTTCATTTACAGGCGTTGTGCTGCTGAGTTGAGATCAATCTATAACATCATGCGTTGTAAAAGGTTTAAGTCAATCAAACTCAATATTATTTATGCATGTTAATTGCAAAGAGATGGTTGTATGCAGAAAGTAAAAACCGTGTTTAAGCATTTGAACAACATATAAGAACAGCTTTATATCCATCACGGTGTATGCTTTGCACATGAAGATAGTCCGATTTTTGTTTGTATATGTGCCTGCATGCTGGGTTGCGTGCTAATTAGTGGCCACAATCAAATCGCAAACTTTTTTTTGACGCTGTACTGCTTTAGAAGGGTTGTATTGGAAACAAAAGTCCCCAGTTAATTTATTTCACCAAAATATTGTCGTGACGTGTTCCTATTACATGGTGCAACAACCCAAAGAGTATTTTTAGAACATCCACTACAGCTTTTAGCCACAGGTTTTAGGCCGGCCGCAATTATCATGTGCTGTGTTTATAGAAGAGAATTTTCGGCTTCGGGGAAAACCCCGCACTCCACTTCGCGCATGTGTAAACCGTCACATAATTCTGTGCTGCGCTTCGCTCCACTTTACTTCGCTGCAGTGTAGACCGGCCTTCAAGCGAACCAACACGCTCTACTTTCTTTTACAAGAACTTTTCAAAATCCCACTGGATTCAGTGACGCGCAAAAACTCCTGACGTTGAGTAAAAATATCACGATTTCATGATTCGTTTTGATTTTCGACTTGTTTCTTCAAAAACGCTTAACCTCGACTCTTTCCATGCTGCAACACAGTCATGGTTATCGAAATTCGGGTCTGTTCAAGACATTATTGAGATTTAGTATAACTGAGCAAGACCCGGGGATTACATTTACGACATAAACACATTTGACCAAAATGTCAACGAAACTCGCATCCAGTGTAACACACACGTTACGATTAGCAAAACAATGGAGAATGAAGAAAAAAGCACGCGTACCTTGCAGAGGTGGCCGGAGTCACATTTTCAAACTCCGCTCCAGTTCCAGTTCCAAAATTTTTGAATCCGGATTCAAGTTCTGAAATTTTTCAAATTTGAGAATCCGACTCCTGTTCTGACTCCGGTCACCATCGACGCAACCGACATGAAGCACTGTTTTCACTTAAGAAAGATATGTATAAAGATCGCGCATACTCCTGCTACTGCCGAAAATAAAAAGTAACTCTAGATCCGGGTCTGGTTTTTCACAAATTTTTGACTCCGGCTCCGAAAGAAAAACGCATAATCCTGCCGGAGTCGACTCCGACACTCCGGATCCGTGGCCACCTCTGGAACACTGTGTACAATTTCGGCAACTGGAAGTGGAGAGAGGCAATGGGCTTACCTCGCGTTTTAGTTGCTTCAGCCTCTTGAGCTCTTCCATCTTCTTTCTCTTTGCCTCTTCTTTTCGCTTCTTTCTCTCTGTCCTTTTTTCTTTCGATTTATTGTCAACACGACGAACGGAAGTGGCCACAGTGCGAGGGTAGCTTTTGATCTGAACACAGCACAAGAACGTTCTGGTGTGGCTATGTCCAACTAAAATTACTTACTGAGCCAAAATTATGTCACTATCTTAACCAGGGCCGAACACTGAAAGACGTACTTTGATCTTAACAGACTAAATTTGTTTTAAATTAATGTACTGAAAGTCGTCTAATCCTAATTGCAATAGTAACGACTGTTTGGCACCTTTAACCAATCCGTAAGTTTGATTTCATAGGCAAGTTTGGGGCCAATTAAACAAAGGCAAAAATCAAAAAATTAGCAATAAATTTGCACCAAGGCGTCGGTGGACATGCGGGATCTCCCAGAGCGCAGTACAGACGTGATAATGTGGCACTGAGTACCACTGCATCAAATATGTCAAATGTAAGATTTATCACAGTAAGGACAGGTTGTCAGTATGAAAGCTACTTATACTACAGCGCAAACATAAACTGGGCCGCACAAAACCTTGGACGGGTTGGACACAGTTGTTCTAGTCCTCAAAAACCAGGATTAGTCCTGCCATCCATAACATGAGCTCCTGCAACTCGTTAACAGCGAACAAGGCGGTGATGACAAAGAAATCCCGTACAGCTAAAAGCTTAAAGTAACCAAAGTGTTTTTAACGTATATATGTCAATAAGCTGTTTAACAAACGATTTTGAACGCTATGTGATTTCAAGCTACTTCAAAGCACCGGATTCCCACCAGGACCTACGAGAAGGGGGTACAAGAGGTACATCGTTCCTGGGCCCGGTAAAGTGAAAGTTTCTGTAATCAAGCCCAAAATTATTAGTGTATGCCAGTTGCCAGTATAACAATTAATTTATTGCATTTGTAAATCTTAGCATGACAGCTGAGTTCAATCAGTATACAAACAAGCTATTCAAGTTTGAACGAGAGCCCGGGAAACTAAGAGGGCCTGGTATCAATCCTTGTACTCCCCGGTAAAATTTTTCTCGGACGCCTTGATGCCAACAAACTTCCATTTTTATGCCGTATATATGAAGTATATCCGTGTTTGCATTTCCTTCAGCCGATTATTAAGGCTAAGAAGGACGGAAAGTCGCCCTATTACTTTTTACCACTTAAAAGACGACAAGCATTAGATACAGGAAGTGTATGGTCTAGCAACTAATTTGGCAACGAACTATGCATTTCAATAATTTTGCGTTGGAAAACTAAGGCAAAACAAAACTGTCTCATATAAATGAGAAGAAGTGAGCACCAGCAGGCAGAGTGCGCACGAAAATGACAAAACAATTCGCTCACAAACTGAGCGTCGGGTTCTTCAAATCGAAAGTTGTACTTTCGTTCGAACGTTTCTTGCTTCTTGACAAACAAACCACCCTCGTCTTCACTGACAGAATCATCGTTCAAGGCAGCGCTACACAAAAATTGAACAAAGTACTGGTTTGAAGAAGAAATCGTCTGGAAACGATACAATCTTACCGTTTTGCAGAAACGCCAACGCAACTTTCGGCATGTAGTGACAGCGCCGCAATTTTACTGATTCGAAGTTACACGTCATTAACAACCGAATGTCTAACTATTGTTGCAACCTCTCCGGTGGCGTTGCGTTGATTGTGTGATTCACCACGAACGGGATGTGCGTGAAGAATAACACCATTATATATGTAGCGCGAGC
>JGI24022J15233_10004698_pt1 | contig 14199 bp, 7 predicted proteins | sample Ectturendosymbi2_FD_15233 | JGI IMG/M metagenome (IMG submission 15233) | reverse complement strand
CATCAGTGAAGTAGTTTTGGGGTCATTTTGGCTCATGCTGCCCGGCCTAGGGCCCAACCGCTAGGCCAAAGTGTTTCGCTGAAGTTTTCATTGGAAACTAGGCTCGAGTCCGAGTCTTTTGAGCCTTTGATCGACGTTCTAGCGTTTGTGGTTCAAAAGTTGTGATCTAAAATAAACAAAATAATTAATTATCTAAGTAGCTAATTAGTCAAATATTTTTACTAGTTTAGATCATAACGTTTGAAACTGAAACCCCAGCAGGTCATCCAAAGTATCAAAAGACTCGGATTGTAGCCTAGTTTCCAGTAAAAACTTCAGGGAAATACTACCACCTAACGGTTGTCGCCCAGGGTCAGGCAAAGTGGGCCAGGGTGGTTTAAAAGTCCTCCAGTTATGACATCACTCACAAAAAACCCGCACCACCCAAGCAAATAATTTTTTTTCAAGTGCAGACTAGAAAACTTGCCGCGTCTTTTGACGCTTCGACCAGGTCCGTAACCCAAACAGGAACGGAGATATTCCCGCGCAAAGCCACGTGCGTTTCAGTGTTTTTTCCGAAAATCCTCGAAAGCAGCCGGACGCCAAAGTGTTCAAGCAACCTATATATAAAACTTTTTTTCGTATATTGAAAGAGGCATAGGTGTTCCAATCAAACTCTCTTTGAGTAGCAGTTAAACATCTGTTGAGCAAAATGTTTTCTGGAAGCGCAATTGAACTGCATTTAGTCATACGGGAAAAAAGTCTTAGCTCTTTAGAACAATAACAATTTTTATAAATTATTAAAAATACAGCTGTGTTAACGGAGGACAGAACCAAATCCTTTATGAGCATATAACGCATTCTAAACGTTGCAGGGAGTTATTCCAGCCCAAAAAAGTCTCGTCACGGAGTTTCTCTGTCGGAAAAACTCTCTTTGTTCAGATTACTCTCTGTTATCTTCAATTTAAGTGTGTTTGCTACTTTGGTTCTGCAAATCTGGTGGGGATTAATATGCCAGTGACGCATACTTCAACATTAATACCTGAATTAACTTTAATAGTGTGTAAAATGATCATATTTGAGCAAAGGTTCAAAGAAATGACTTTTACCAGTAAAGAACCAAAACGCAAACTGTCTGCAGAGAAATCCTTTGCTATCTACAACTCAAAATTTTTCCTTTTGCGTGTTTTTATGTTTTCGACCAAGAATTCAACACCTGCGATTCGAATTATTTTTTTAGTGCGACTAAAAGTTATCCTTTCCAGATAGCCACACAACTATTTTATAACACTAAGTTCCTATTCGTAAGCATTTCACATCTTTATTTGTTGAAAGTTACGGTCAAAACAATGTTTACATTACTTCGATTAACTTTTTCCATTCTTTCTAATGAATATGCATTTCTTCCCAAAAATAAAAATGTTTACTACAAACTCATGGTGAAATTTTTTCATGTTTTTATGTGGCTAACATAAAATTTCGGCCAGTTGCAAAGACATATTTTATGTCAAGGCTAATGGTAACCAAAGCTGGCGGTGTTTTGGGAAAAACAAACGTAAATCTTTGCTTTTATTCAGCCAGCTGAATTGCAGCAAATATCTTAGCTGTTTAAAAAACGTAAGTGGTATTTGTTAACATTGTATGAAACAAACAAGTGCAAATAAATCGCCCTTGCGCCATGAAAAAAACATTTTTTAAAGCAATAAAAAACAAACCATACGTTTATTTCTTGAACCTCGCTTTCGCACAAAATTTTATTGAAAAACTTGTTCACATTCCAGAACAAATTAATTGAAACATTGTTTCCATGTGGCACACTTAACTCAATTGACTAAATGTGTTATAATAGAAAAACAAAACATTTTAGATGATTTTCAATTGTTCTGCTAGAGTGGAGGTACCAAAAACTTAACAAACACTGCCAACGTGTTTTCAAACCATTTCTTGTTGCTCAAAAAACGTGAAAATCCAATGCATAAAAACCATATTTTTGTAAGTTATTAAACGAGATGCGACGATTAACAACACCAACATGATATTTGGAAGATAAGTTGTGCATAGCATCACGATGTTTAAGACTAAAACAACTATTTTGAAACAACTTACCACGAGAGAAGGCTCTTTAGCGGCACCTCGCAATTTACTTTTCGCACCGCTCGGATCCATTTTCTGTTGCTCAGCAATGGTCTTCTTGTGCAATCCTGATTTTTGTAATCATTGTTTATTGCTTCGATCAAGACGCTGATTGCAATCTTCTTCAATTAAGTACCGAACAAATTTTAACAAACGTAAGCATGCACTGTTTTGATATCTAATTTATTGGACCCTGCAGATATATTGTTTTGAAATGCGTGAAATTTAACTGAAGCTAGTTCACAATTTTCACGGTAGTAGAAACCACGCATGAAGGATATTTAAAAATCTGATGTTTATTATAAAGAAGACAAAGATATATCTGAATATTGTAAGAGTTACCCCGTCATTTTCGAATGCCATTTTTGGTTTAAAAATAGCAAACCTGATGTTTTTTAAATCTTGAATGGAGAAAAATGCACTAATACAAACGTCTGCTTTGAAAATTTTATCGCAGCTCTTGCATCACATTAAAAAACTAATATTTTGACATTGAGTTTCATGAGATAAAATAGAACTTGCCAATCAACCAGGGAGCAAATGCTTGATTTTTGAAGCTATTTTGGTTGTAGGATTCGAGTACACTGTCAGGAAGAGGACGAGAATGGCGAACCATTGCTCCGTACAAGCCGTATTCAGCCATCACACTGCTTTCTCCCCAGGTGTGTTCGGTTTTTCTCCACTTAGCCCTTCTGTTCTGGAACCAAACCTGGGTAATCAGAAACAGATTGCAGGGATAAAACGCGACAAAACATCATGACAACTTCTCAATATTCACAACTTTAAAATTTAGTTCAATCAAAAACGTTGCCATAGTTTCGGTTCACGTTTCACACAAAAAACAGGGAATGCTTTCTAAAGATTAATTTTATCAAAGATTTAGATGCAAAGTGCTGGATGTTGCACATGTTCCACAGAAAAAAAGTAAATGCTAGAAAGTGACCTTCATGGATTTTGCGCAGTTAACGCGAATCACTTTGCAATTAAGCAAAATGCTTTCAATAAAAGCAAATCAGCATTGCCAGTAGGTAGCAATAGTAAAGTACAATCTCACATGTACATTATGTACGAAATGTGTAGAGTTGTGATGAGTTTGCGCACAACAATATTCGTTCAATTTTGATAACAAAACGTGAACAGCAAATCGGTGCATAAATAGAATGTTTCTTTGGTTATCAAATCTCAGCAGGTTGAATCTGACTACTGTTCTGATTACTTCAGCACAAAGAAAACCTTCGACAGCCATAAATTAGCTTTCGCGAACAAACCGCCTTGACAGGGATTTCAATTGCCTTGGTCGGACCTATCGCCGTGCATCGCAATAGTGAAACCGTTCTGAAACCCGGCACAAAAATTCTGAAATGATTAAGCGGCAATTAGAAGGAGATGGTGGCCGTCGAAAGCGAGAAAATTAAAAAACGATTGATCGCATGGCGACCCTGGCACAAAATTAAACAAGTCGATAATTACTCTTTGCAATCTTGTTCATTCTCCAGATGTTTATATCAGAAAAAGCTGCCTTGCTCGACAATTCGCTTACGCAATGGGATGAAATTTGACAGTCAATCATGACCAAAACAGCAACCTCTTTCGAAAAGCAATTTATGATCAGGAGAATATTTAACCTGCGTTTCTCTGTTTGATGATTGCCAAAGAATTACTTTTTACCAATGATTGGTCTTCAAAGTGTCATTGAAGATTTGTAAACGATAAGAAAAAGTTCATGCAGATTTGCATACTAGCCTAATTACCTATTCTGTAATAACATCCGTCCTTGATGGCTTCAAAGGTTGGACAATTTTTGTCTCAAACTGATTCTCTGATATAAATGATATGATTATGCAACATATTTCTCAAATCAAGTTCTTCCCCTCTCGAAACATCTTGCAAATTGAGTTTCAGGAAACACTACCATTAGACACGTTAGATTATCGCCCTGGTCAGACAAAAACATTCTGTTTCCGGGAACTTTTAGCCCTAAAAGCATTTAACAATACATCCAAGGTAGGTGATAAGCCGTTTTGCGCCAAATGCAACACAAATGAATAGAAATTGCAACAATTAAATTTTGCCTTAAGTTATTTACTATTGAACTGAAATTATGCCTTAGGATTTTCGAACTTTTGTGTTTATCCATTAAGATTGTTGAGTTTGTTTCTGCTGCACAACGCGTTTGCTAAAACGAGGATTTGTAAGCTCGAAAAAGTGGGCTATTTCGGTTTTCAGAACAAACCAATCAAGGAACTGACATTGGATATACTTTTCACAACAGGCTGCAGATGGAATCATGGCGTGTGCGTAAGTAAATACATTCTTCATAGCAACAGCTAAGCAAAAGAAAAGCAAAAATGCTGCCAAAGATTTGATTTTTTCACAGTCATGTTTACACAACTTGGCAAAAGGAAAGACCAAACACACTTGGCAGTGTGACAAATTGCAAAGTAAAACGTGTGAAAAAACGACTTTCCAAAACTAATCCAAACTGCAGCAGAACAGTTAACTTAAAAAACTGGTGAAATGTTTTGAAAATAATTCATCTACAGCGTTACGTTGGAATCAATTTTCAGAAACACTTGCTTTTGTTTTTTTGACTAACGACTGAAATTAAATTGATTCAAAAAATTCACTTTATAGTTGAAGTTTTTCTCAACTTTAAGCCCAACAATTTTGGTTATATTTACAAATTGAATTCTGCGCCATGTTAAAAATTTCCCCAAGCAGATACAAGAAATTCAACCGGCATTGTTATAAGTCTCACCTGAATTCTGTCTTCCTGAAGGTTTGCTTTCTTAGCCAGTTCCTCCCTAGCAAAAGCATCTGGATATTTGTGGACTTTGAAGGCCTGTTCCAGAGCTTCTAGCTGCATATTGTTGTATATTGTTCTATTAAAAACAAATGAACCAAGCATTGCATATTTCTTCCAAACACCTATTACTTCGAAGCCCAAGAAAGGTTTGGAACGTTAAGGATCTTTATCTTAACACTAACAAAAACATTTACTTATATTGAAACTACTTTTGTTCCTTTCCTTGACATGAGATATCCAGCACTGTTCAGTATAGTTGAACGCATTTATTTTCTGACAAATTCCATGAAACTCGCCTCGGTTTGTTTTATGAAGGTTGAGTTGATCATCAACAACTCGAAATTCGACGAGTGCTTCAGCTCAGGCCGAATGGTGTTAAGAGGGAAAATTATTTGCTTTCTGGTTGCTCTTCAGGAATTTCTGGCTACATAGTATACAAAGTTAAACAGCGTTCACTAAACTGACCACACTAACAAACCTGGGCCGTCGTTTTCTTGACTTCATGTCGTTGGTGCTTGCACATGCTTTCTTGGAAACTGTAATTTAACCAACAACAGTCAAAAACATGAACTAGTGCAACGTGGTGGATAATTTGTTATGAACTCTTCACTTTGGTGCAAGTCGAGATTGAATCGGAGTTGATCACGCGTATTAGATTTTACAGCAGGTATCACCCTACACCGTTTCGTAAAATAAAATGATTACCAAATGCGGATATATTGACTGTCTATAACGCCAAGTTTAACTTATCACAAGGAATTTGCAGAATACGTTGGAATCCTCTCAGTACTCAGGCGCTATTTTTAATGTGTTAGGAATCTAAAACAAACATGTTAGTATATTTTCAACATGCAAAGACAAATTTTTCAGTCTACCGCTAGACAAAAACAAACATTCGTTAATGTTTCCAATCCATTCTTTCAAGCCATTTACTCTCCTGACCGCCATTTTGTTAGAAGGAAATAGTTGGCGTGATGTAAGAGGCAGCCGGGTACTAGGCTATTGTCATCGTGCAATGCGTCAATTTTAATGCGCAATTTGCTTGAATCTTCGAAGCAGAAGAATCGCGTCTTTGAATCAAGAATAAATCACACGCTTCCTTGCTTCAGCAAAGGTTTGTTTGTAACATTAATCAATTTACGATCGGACCACTGCAACCAGCCATTTATCACGGACTACATTTGCGTGGTCTGTTGCGAAACCAAATTATTTACGGTGGCTAGGTTTTGTTTCTAGGAAGGTGGAATTAGCCAGACCCCGCAAGAGATTCTGACAAAGTTCATTGCTGCACTTGTAAGCCTTTTCCTGAGGACTGAATTCAAATATTTGCAAAAATGCTTATGCCAAAAATGACATGACATTAAAACAGCACTCAGCTGCATTTGAAAAATGTATGTTTTGTACCTGATTTGACAATTTTTTGCCAATGTCCAGCCGAGTCATCGAAATACGTATCCATTTCTTATTGCGGTTTCGACTTAAAGTTATTTAATATAAATTTTTCTCGTTGAACTTATATTAGTCCACATTGTTTAACCATTTTATTGAAACCTTTTTCACTCACCGCATTGTCATCACACTTTTTTCTGTAAAAACAACTTATTTTCAAACCAATGCTCATGTAATCTGTTTTTGCCTGATGATAAAAGAAATCTTGACAATAATGATGAAATCTGCGTCGAACCTAGACTTTTTCAACAGTAGGACTAAAGCAAATTGGTAACCCGACTGGACTCGCCTTCCAGATGATCTGTTGAAAAGTCAAAACTCTGAATAAGGAGCATCTTAGAATTACTTGGGATGTACAACCAAGCGCAGCTAAGGAACACGAAGATGACCAACCAGCAAAATTCAAGAGTTCTTGCCTTTTGCTGCATGGTTAAAAAATGGGCCACTTTGTGGCTTTAGTGTAATAACTACGCCAGCAGGTTGCAATCGTGCACGTTAACAGAATACGTTCTTTGCATGCTGGAAAGGGTACATACCTTTGGTGTGGTAATATAATATACATATAAGCAAATAACGAATGTCCATATGCTGTATGCAATACAGTAAGTAAATAACCAAGTAGTGAATTTCACTCACCTTCAACGATTCGGCAGTGTTCGCTCTCACCAGAGCCCAAACTGGAGCTGACTGCTGTCTTAATGTGTGCATTATTAATTTCTGGTTGTGGTGAACACTGATCTGTTGTAGCCAATGTTTTATCTACATGATACTTTTTCCACGAGCATTTCTGCAAAATGTTGGGTGAATGCAATGAGAAAGGCCAAGTCCCATAAAATAGCTTGCTTGGATTTTGCGGTTGAGGACTTTTTGTAGAGGCTGTTTGGTCCCTTGTCGACAAAAATGTGGAACAAGGGTAGCTCTCACGAGATACTGAATTTGCAAGCGATGTAGGTTGTTCAGAATTTGAGCCACAGTGGTACAAAGAGGTTAAAATATTCAAGTTGTTGTGGGAGTGCCCAAGCGCTGCCATGCCAAAATAACTTAACCAGTCAAAACGTGATGGCGGCTGAGAGGGAATTGGGGAAACGAAATCTTCACGGCAAGTACCTTTTTGACCAATTGGCACTGCTGGGCAAAATGGAGTTCCAGAAAATGATGGCTGCGTGTAACCTGGCGACTTCCATTTGGTCCCAAGGTGATTGCTTATGTTGACTTGCTTTCCAGCGGCGTATTGAAATGGATAATGGGTCTCCGAATCGCTTTGTCTTTTGCTGATGGTGCTTTGGTTATCAACCTCAGCGATAGCACTATTGCACCAGCCGCCTTCCTTCTGGCAAAAGTCGTGAAGTTCCCGAATTAGACTGTGTTCCTTGTATGTTTTACGTTTCAGGGACCCAAAGCTAAAAACAATTCCATCGTCACTTTCACACCAGGAGCTAGGAAAGGATTTCGAACCTTGTGCAGTAAATCTTCTTTCATTCGCTCCAGGAAAGCAGGAGGTGGTGATTAGCGGTTTATAGCCACTTGAACACTTCCGACGCAGCACGTGGCTTCTGCTATATTCCTCATCAGCCTTCACAATTTCGTCATCATTTTGTGCTTTGTTTCTCGAAGCAGCCTCTCTTTTGCAGCACTCACCCACTCGACAAACGCTCAAACGGGGATTTAAATTCAGCTCATTGTCTTTTAAACACTGTCGGGGCCGGGCGGCAGATGAAATACTGCAATTGCTATCCTCTCTGGTAACAGCACTGCACACAGGCAGAGAAACATCCACGCTTAAATCGATGTTTTTGTCTAAAAATTCACCTTCAAATTTTTCTCCAAGCAGTCGCCTTATGTGAAATGAACCTTCATCGGAAGCCTTAATATTTTGTGTCTTACTTTTCTCATCGACATTAACTAATTTGCAAAATGCGGATTTGTTTGTCATGGTCTGATGCGAAACTGACCAAACAGCTTAAGCCGCACACAGGACTTGAGGTTAAATAGATTCAACCTTACAATAAGTAAACAGATTTCAGATGGTTGAGTCACTCCAACACTACCAAAGCTGGAAACATAGAAAAATAAATCCGCTTTATCAAATTTTTGTGGAATAAGGGCATCATTTATTTCATTTTGTCAAAATAATGCGTCAATTCAATAATTCCAGCCGAAACTCGTTTTTGCGTTCGAAGAACAGGCGTAAATGACAATTTGTAATAAAGCAAAACGCTTGTTGGGAAAACCGTTGAAATTTCAAAAAATTTGAAACATGCACTTAGATACTGCTTTTTATGTCCTGATCATGACACCCTGGCTTGGAATTCAGATCATTCAAAAACCTTTAACATGATTCTATTTTAAGTACAAACCTGTTTCTGTAACTAAAGGTTTGCTGTTGCTTCTGCTTTAACGTTTGTGTTTGTATAAAAGTCTCAAAGCCCTTATTTTTTCTTTTCCAAACCAGATTACAAATTTCTGTTAGCAGTTAAAAGTTTAGTGTTGAAAGATGCTAACCGGTTTAAGGTACTTTACAAGCTGTGAAACTTAGCAAAAAGGTTTTCTAACGCATATTACTTCCAAGTCAACCATCAGGTTTCAAATGTATTTTCTGCCCCGGTTGTGCGTTCTTTACTATGGACTGCCACTGTGTGTAAGTCTACATAAATACAGCTTAGAGTTTTTCAGTTCAAAAAAAAAGTGTGCAATTATGACTAACGTGATCATACCGCAGTATTAGACATTAAGGCAATTCATTTCATTGCATTGTTTTACGGCTTGTATCAGATCTTCTGACTATAGACTCTTCGCTGTCTAGCAAACCTCTACTGCGAAAAAGCTTTGACGCAAGCATTGCGTAGCCCTCAAGCAGACATTTAAAAAAAGAAAAACGATGTTCTAAAGTCTGAACAAACTGTGCACTGTGGTGTTATTAGCTTTACAACCTTAATCACGGTGTGTGTTGCAATTTTAGTAACCCTTTCTTCAGCTATTATAGAGAAATTTTCAACACTCCACGTTGTAGAGCATTGATCTACACCAAATCGATCACTGCTCTTTTTTTGATAAGATGAAAAAAATCGCTCGCGCGCTGCCCTTTTCCAGATGTACCATAAGGGTTATAGCATTTTGATTGGCCAATGTGGGATAAACGCACGCAAGGTCAGTTTTTCCTCTCTTCGTTGCAATTGTTTTTGACCAGCTGAAGTTGATTATACAATTGCATCTGCATCAGCCGTAAATAATTTCATACGATTTGTTCAAGCAACAACGACTGCTTTCCGCGATTCAAGCTTTTTCGGGTCAGAAAGGTTAAGCTTAATCTGAAGCGGTACAGCATAATTCGTCGATTACTACATCACGCTAATGGTTGCTATCATTCCGTTCTGTGCAAACCTGAACGTAGAAAGCGCCCAAATCGGTTTTAGTTGTAAGCGGGTTTTCCTGGATTAAACAAAAGTAATAGTATTAACAAAACGTTGTCAATTTTACGAAGGTTTCATCAAGCTGGTCAATGTTGCTATTGTCGACAGGTCAATTTACGTCAGTCATTTAATGTGTAGGCGCAGTGATGAAAACGGTGTTTTAGACTTAGTAGTCCAACTGTTAGTGGCGTCTATCGAGCTATTACTTAATATTACTTTGGATTTTGCAAATTAATCATCAAGCTACCCACAACCTTTTTTGACTAGGCAGATAATACGACATAATTGACGAAAATTTGGCTTTTCGATTTAGTTTGTTTACTTGCTCATAGGTTTAAGATAGTTTTTTATTTCTTAAGTTAAATCTTTGCAATTAAATATTCAATCAATGTACTTGCTGCTGACATAACTGACTGTAAAGTATTTTGATTGGAGCCGTCGATCTTGGAATTTTTTGCACAAGTCGCTGTTTGAGAGAGTTTTGCTGATTAAGAAATGTTTCTCCTTGCAAAATATCAGGATATGCTCATTGACCATTTAGAATTAAGCTGCTTTGAACACTTTCAGGGACTGCATGAGAAGAGAAAAATCGAATTTGTTATTTCGCAGTGATCAAAGCCAATTTGTGCGGTACAGCTGAAAACGTGCTTTTAGTCAGAGAAGAAGGTGAGACGGTTGATTTAAAGGTCCATGTGAGCCCCTGGTTTGCGGCAAAACAACGTCACGAATCAAGATAGACAACAAATGAATTAGTGCATGTGCTGTGAGTTGTTTGTTATGGGAAAAAGACTCATGCGTTCCCCGGTCAAAGGCGAAGAGCAAGTTAATCATGATTGTGAAAGGGACATCATTTTATCACAAAATATGCCCTGGAAAAATCATTTACCCAGACTCTCCACATAAACCTGACAGCTTTTATCATGAACAATCATTTTAGTCTACAGAAAATGTGGTATTTTTTACCATAGAAACGGTGAACGCATGAAGTACATCAGAAATTAGTGCATTCATATATGAGCTGAAGTGCCATATTTTTGAATTTCCTTTGTTCACTCAATGTTTTGGGCGTTACAGAATGTATTTTATCAGAAAACGGAATACACTGCAATCTTCATACAGTTTTCGACAAGTACGTAAATTGAAAAAAGGAAACACTTTCTTAATTTCCTAGGCTTCACTTGCTAAATAATCTAAATTGATGCTTTTCTGTGCTTAAAAGTTGTCTTCTGTCGCCCTCAAGTTTCTCAGGTCCATTTAATGAAAGCAGCCTAGTGATATAATTGGACTTCTTCGGAAATCATTATATGGTTATCGGTTATTGTCTGCTTACATTTCTGTGCACAACTTATTAAAAAAAAGATAAACTGGCTAAATGGCTCGCAGCACCTTATGAAAAAATTGTGTTTAACTTAATCTATACCAGCAAAAAATTTCCGCAAAAACAGTTTTATGTCAAAACGTCTTGTCAAAAAGCTAAATTGTAACAAATGAAGCCTTCAATGAAGAATTGGCCCAACAAAACTTTGTCGCTATCTTTGCTAACTTTTTACAATAAGGTGTACTTTTAAGCTTTAATAACGCCATTTTGTTGGAATATATGTAGTTCCAACGTGCCACTGCAGTGGCACTCATGCCAGAACCATCTCTTTTAGTCAATTCATGGTCTACATCAGATTTGCTTCACTGCTCACACCTGAACAACTTTTGAAAACGGTTTTATTTTCGTACTTTGCTACATCTTTGTTTCGTTTGTGAAAATCGTAAACAAGTGATAGGTACGATCGAAAGACCATTATTCACTTAAAAACGAGAGAATGCACGAGTAGGCCACGAAAAATACTTCAAGACGAATGGAATTCGCCAGAAAAAGGTGGATCTAGGCCAGCTATGTCGAACCCGCAGCCCTCGGGCCGCATGTAGTCCAATAGCATGTTTGGTGCTGCCCAGTAAGCTTTTCATTATTGTGTATGTACAATACAATGACGATCTGTTTTTTTTTTAATCTCAAATTTGACATTTTCGATGCAGTGGTCCTTAGTGCATGTATAACACGTATTTTGCACTGGTAGATTACCAGGTGACCACTGAAACTTAGGTGCAAAACTGATTTATATTTTTTTTTATTTCGACTCTTATGCTCCTTTGCACCAAACTGATTTCTAACCATTTTATCTTCTATAATGTTCTTCCCGACACCGCGATGATTTGCACAACGTTCAAGATGACCCTTTCAGATGTGCTGATTGCGAAGGCAATGTCGTTTTGAGCAAATCCTGGAAATCGCATCATTTTAATGGCTGTATAGTCACAAGCGGAGCATGACGAAAAAATTTCGATGGTCTTTTCACCATTGACGTTTTGCTATCTCACCAGTCTGCCTACGGTGAAGGAGACAACCAAAGTAAATTATGCCGAATGCACCGAAAAATGCGGTAAGTAAGCTCGCATTTACAGACATATGGATGAACAAAAGATAGCTAGTTTTCTGCTGATCGCTCCACTCTGTGCCTTGCAGAGGGAGTGGCGAACGGGGCGCCGACCCCGGGCATCCAAGGCAGGAGGGCATTCAAAGAGTGAAATTACAAAAATTTGAATGCTGTAACCAGATGATTTTTTCTATTGAAAGTCTACTAATACATGCTGCGTAGATTTAATTTTTCGAAACTTGTTTTGTTGTCAACACCAATTTTTACGTATTGAAATGCCAGTAATTCTCACATTCTTCAATACCAAGGACTTGTACTCTAGGTGTGCGGTGCACACCAAATCAAACTGATAGTGACGTGACTTGTTCCAGATCGTGCAATCAAGAAAAAATCACGAAAGAGGTTGAAAGACTATCAGGGTTAAGAAAAACCCATTTTTATCAAAAAACCCAGCCCATATGTTTTTTGATTTTTTAATCCGAATTTTTTTTTTTTTTTAAGAAACAGGTTTTGTTCTTTTTTAAAAAAGTACAAAAACCCCATACTGAATTGTTTTCATTGCATCATGCACTATCACCATTTTTAAATTACACAATAATGACTTGTTATACCTATTATGGCATTCAAATTTGAGGGTAAACAAATCTACCCCATCTTGGTTCTGGAAAAGTGTTGTTGGTCAATTCAATCCAAAGTGGTAAGGCTTAGCAAGAACGCGCACAGCAAAAAGAAAAAAGTCAATCCCACACAAACTCTGCAGTTTCACGTTAAGTTTATGCACGTGCCCTGCTAGTTCAGCATCTATCAAGTGTATTTTTTTAACATATGGTTGGTATGGTCCAATATTAGAAGATGCAGAGCTTGGATGCAGAAAAGGCGAAAAAATTGATTAAAACATACCAATTTTACAGAGCTGAAGAAGATAACCAGCAGAATTTTCTCAAACTGTTCGAATTATTCTTCTCTATTTTTCAAGTCCTTCCAATTTCGTTGCTGTTAGTTTTGTTTCATTAAAAAATGTACAGGTGACTGTACAAGTGTGCTGCTTATTTTATTTTTTACTTCATAGTACATTTTTCAAAGGAAAAGTAAAGAGTGGGATATTTGGTGGGTTTTATTGTTTTTTTAAGTGTTGTTTTTCGTGTTCTTTTGGTTGGATCCGATTACATCAACACTGAAGATAATTATAGACGTTCGATTGAAATTCTGAGCCAAATTTCAAAATTGTCCTAACAACTGTCTTATTTGATTTTATGATGCATCACTAGTTGCCGTTTCGTTTTTTCAGCTGATACAGTCGCATACCTGTGCTTGCAATACGTGCTTCGTTTCGAGTTTCGTCATTAATTGGCATTTCAGGCGGATTAATCATAACGGCTCACACAAGCCCGTATCTATTCTTTCCGCGTAGTAATTGTACATATAACAGCCACATAACAAAAAACGAAAATTTTCTTGCGTCGGCCTTATTCTCAATTCTTGTGCAGTGTAGTAAGTTTCGAACTGTCAACCCTGTGTGTCCGCCATCCCAGCGGCATACCTTCTGATCGACTGCTATTCGACGAGACATTCGTGCAACCTTGTATTTCCGCCGTTGCGAATTGCGCTGACGTAGCACTGAGTGTGTTCCACTCCCCTGTTTTAACGCGTTGCCGGATATTTTTGCAGTCATGAACTGCTCTGTCTTAGGAGACCACTATAATTTATGTGTATTACAGTGACACATTGTAGCCTACAACAACGAGTAAAGAGAGTGTGTGTAGAATAATTCGCACAGGGACGCCGGAGAATGGAGGCATGGCGAGGGCATTTCCTCCTCTGCCCTTTCAAAAGAGGGGCAACGTGGGCGGAGATGTCTTTTCATCGTAGTGTAGGAGCAGGCAAACTTTTGGGGTGCAAAGTATTTAGCCCGAATTTCCCCAAACTGGCCCGTAAAGTTTTTGTGCTACTTTTGCCTACACATTTTCTCCCATAAAGATCATGACGATCTCTTTTT